>ERZ773190.30-NODE-30-length-184988-cov-6.141932_pt1 | contig 184988 bp, 171 predicted proteins | sample MGYA00511111_ERZ773190 | MGnify/ENA primary metagenome ERZ773190 (study PRJEB29015, sample SAMEA2737777) | human gut metagenome | biome: human gut; feature: human-associated habitat; material: faeces | place: China | collected 2012 ... | reverse complement strand
AGGTGCGCCAATATCCGTCATCCGCCAATACATTGAACAACAGCAAACACCTGGTCAGGTGGAAAACCGCGCCTTATATCCCCGCCCTGAAGGATGGGGTTTTACGGCGCACCGGATAAAAAGCGCCATCTAACGATGGCGCGTCTGGAACTACTTTTTGTTAACGTCAAACATGGTGGCATCGGTCGCCATGTCATCAATAACTTGTTTAATATTTTCGAAAGCCATTGGCGTACTTTCGTTATTCAGGTCTTTACCTTCGCCCTGACGAACGACTTTGATAACCGGTTTATTAGTCGCTGCATCAATCAGCTCACCTTCAAAATAGAGGCGAGTATCCATGGTACGGTGGCCTGTAGCCATTTGCGTCCCCGCAACCACTAATGCAACAGGAACCACTTCATAGAATTGCAGCCCTTCTTTGCTGGTATCTACACCGGTAATGGCCCCACGGAAAATCAGACTACGCGGCCCAGCGGTGGTAACCACTGGTTTACGCTGCGCTATCGCTTCTTTCATTTCGGTGTTGGTATAGTTCAAAATTTTATCCAGAACTTTCTGCCCTACCTGGGTAGAAGGTTTTGGCACCGGATAATAAGTGATTGGGTTCCAGACGATGCTGTCATATTTGCTTTGATCAAAACTCGGGTCTACCCAACGTAAAACAGGTTTACCTGTTGCTGAGGTTGTTTCTTTTAAATCAGAGTAATTGTTTAAAAAACCAGAATATTTATCTGGCTGGGTGATTTTAGAGGCACAACCAGACAGAGCCAACAAGCCGCATAAAGCTGCAACTTTCGCAAATGATGTGGTACGCATGAATAGTTTCCTGAGATGATTATATTACTTTTTAAGTTATAGCAAAAAGCGCCGCTTCGTGTTGTGGCAAAAAAAGTGTTGGTGAAAATAAATTTTTCAGCCCCTTTTCAGACGACATAGTCAATGCCGAAAAAGGGGCTAAGTCAATCATCAGTAGTTAAATTTCAGTAAGTTAAGCTGCTAAAAAACTTCGACTACTGTGATTAATTTCACATCCCTTCGATAAAAAATATGCTTACCGAAAAGAAGAACAGTAAATCATCTCAGCGTGGGGAATTTTCACGCGCCTTATTCTTAGCGGGTCATTTTTTACGTGCCAGCATCGTGGCGAAACGCAGTTTAATACGATTACCGTTGGCGTCGGTGCGGTGCAGCTCGCCGACGTCTTCATTGTATTTCACCCTCTCCCAGCCTTCGTAATATCGACGTAATTCTCCCTCTTTGAAGGCAAACGGGAAGCCGACGGTACATGGATAATCAGCGGTATCCATCGCCGCCACAATCAGGTTGTAACCACCAGGTTTAGTGCAACGTTGCATATTGGCAATCAACCCGGGGATGGTTTTAGCCTCAAGGAACATCAGCACCACAGTCGAAAGAATAAAATCGTACTGTCCATCAAATGTGAGGTTATTCAGATCAACGACCCGGGTGTGTAAATTATCCAGATTTTCAATGGATTTAATGCGCTCGACGTTGGCGATACTCATGGCATTTTTATCCCATGCGTCAACATCATAACCATTGGCTGCCAGGTAAAGACTGTTACGACCATTGCCACAGCCCAGATCCAGCGTTTTACCCGGTTTAACCACTTTCACCGCTTCCAGTACTTCAGAGTGTGTGCGGGTTAATTCATATTTATCAGTAAAATAGTTTTCGTCACGAATGATCATTCTTTGTCCTCTGCTTTCATTAAAACGGCGCGCTCGGTTCTGACTAACAATTTTCCCTGCATCAGAAGCGCGAAAGTACGGATGAGCAGTATTGCAATAATAAAATTGGTAAAGATAAACAGCGGTACCGCCAGCGTATGGAAAAATCCATTTTCGCTGCCACTCCCCAGATGCAAACCGGTGGTTGCCAGTGCAGATACGCCGAACGAGAAACTCCAGAATGAAGCATTAAATGGCTGGGAGAGATACCATGGCATCAGACGTAGCATAAACAGCAGTTGCAGCAGTCCATAACCAAAAAGCATTTTCGCCAGCGTATCACCCTCGCCGCCGTTGACGCTCAACCAAGCACTACAGGCCACCAGCGCAGGAGCGAGCTGAATGCCGAGTGATGTCCGCAGTGCCGTGGGTAATTCTCCCGAACTGCGCAGACGCTGCAAGATCACAGGTTCAAGGCTTAGCCATGAGAAAACGCCTGCGCCTAAAAACACCAGACCGGCGTCGGTGTAGCCCAACGCACCACAGGCCATTGCGCTGATAAAGTTGTTGGCAACTGTCGGCAGATACAGTCCAGGCGTGGTAGCTTCTTCAGGGTGAGATCCGCGCCATAATCCCGCAGTTTGCCAGGCGGCATAAGCCAACTGAACCACGACACCAAAACTGAACAGGCACACCGCCAGTGGGCGAAATCACGGAACAAAACCAATCGCCACCAGCATCGTCGTTGCCGGAAACAAACTCACAAAACTGCTCATCACTGGATGGCGCACTTCTGCCAGCACGCTATGCGGAAAGCGTATGAGTCGGGTAATAAATGCGCTAGTTAACAATCCCCAGATGATCATCGCCAGAATCACCAGCCCATCCCCTAACCAGTGGCTGACCTGCCAAACCTGGCTGGCATAGCGCCAGGCAAATCCCATCCCTATCGTCCCCAACACAATACCAAAGTAGCCTGCCGGCAAATTGAGCACTTTATCGCTCTGCATCTTCTTACTCATTTTGTTTAATTTATAAAGTATATTTGAAATGCATTTTATGGAATTTTCTCGAGCATAGCCAGAGCCGCAGAATTTGCTACGGTTATAGTAAGTCACCTGTGGGAAAACGCTATGCGCAAATATCGTCTAAGTGAAGAACAGCGAGCCTTTAGTTATCAGGAAGATGGCACTAAAAAAAATGTGTTATTACGGCAGATTATCGCCATTAGCGATTTTAACGATGTGATAGCAGGAACCGCTGGCGGCTGGATCGATCGCGAAACGGTGTTAGCACAGGAAGGAAATTGCTGGATTTACGACCAGAACGCTATTGCGTTCGGCGGAGCGGTGATTTCCGGTAATACGCGCATCACCGGCACCAGCGTGCTGTGGGGAGAGGTTTACGCAACGGATAATGTCTGGATCGATAATAGTGAAATCAGCCAGGGTGCATATATAAGTGACAGCGTCACCATTCATGACTCACTGGTTTGCGGGCAATGTAGAATATTTGGTCACGCCTTAATTAATCAACATTCTATGATCGTCGCAGCACAAGGCTTAACGCCTGACCATCAACTCCTGCTACAAATTTATGATCGCGCAAGGGTTAGCGCCTCGCGTATTGTCCACCAGGCACAAATTTATGGCGATGCCGTCATCCGGTATGCTTTTATTGAACATCGTGCCGAAGTTTTTGATTTTGCCAGTATTGAAGGTAATGAAGAGAACAACGTCTGGCTATGCGATTGCGCTAAAGTCTACGGTCACGCGCAGGTGAAAGCTGGCATAGAAGAAGATGCCATTCCAACGATTCATTACAGTTCGCAGGTGGCGGAATATGCCATTGTGGAAGGTAATTGTGTGTTAAAACATCATGTCTTGATTGGCGGAAATGCCGTGGTACGTGGTGGACCGATTCTGCTCGACGAGCACGTTGTAATACAAGGTGAGAGCCGTATTACAGGTGCGGTGATAATTGAAAACCATGTGGAGTTAACCGACCACGCCGTCGTTGAAGCCTTTGATGGCGACACGGTTCATGTCCGTGGTCCAAAAGTCATTAACGGCGAGGAGCGCATTACGCGAACGCCGCTGGCAGGGTTATTATGAATCGATAATACGCGCGTATAAGTTCACATCATCATAGGCATCATTCAGGAACTCAGCCTGTTTCAGGCAACCTTCAAGGATAAAACCATTGCGCAAAGCGACCTGGTTGCTTTGCGGATTGTCCACCCGACATTTGATCACGAAGCGTCTAAGTTCACCAGACTGGGCGTAATGATGAATCAATGCCTGCAGCGCCTGAGAAATGATCCCCTGCCCCTGATGAGATTCGTCCAGCCAGTAGCCTATTTCAGCGGTTTTATTCAGTGGTTCAATACGATTAAACGAGATAACGCCGATAAGTTCATCTTCTTTGAAAATCATGAACATTTTGGCATAGCCGCGTTGATGCAACATCACATTACCCTGCACCGTTTTTCGCGTGTCCTCTTCACTCTGAACGAACTGCGGCCAGTTTAGCGACTGCTGTAACCAGGTTTTATTTTTACAGATTAACTGATAAAGAGGAGTGACGTGATTTTCTGCAACAGCATGTAATTCAAGTGATTCGCTTACTTTTATCGTTTCAGTCATCTTATCTCCAGTCAATCCATGCTGTTGTTAAAAAAGCCGCCTGGCTGGCGGCTTAGGAAAGTTTACACCTCTTTGACGCTCTCCTGCTGCAGGATTTTGAGCATCTCATCTTTTAACTGTAGCTTTTGTTTTTTCATGCGGACCACTTCCGCATTGTACCCTCGACCGTCGGAACCTTCCTTTCTGGCAATTTCATGATCAAGTTTATTGTGTTTATCGAACAAGGACATAAAGCGAGGATTTTCGTTTTTCAGACGGGATATTAAATCTCGGTATTCTGGAAACATACGCACTCCCTGTTAGTGGCTGACAAGGTGTATCTGAAATACACACCATCAGATTACTCATTTAACTTAGGGAAAAATGCGAGCGGGATCGTGTTTAACCAGACGGCACCTCCCGAAGAAGGTGCCGAAGAAAAAACGATTAACTCATCACGCGGTCGTCAACATACTGACGTTTATCCGGCGCTGGCGGGAAATACTGATACAGCCATGTTTCACTGATAGCGTCCCCCTGACAACGTAGATACATCCGCATATCGACCGGATCAGTGGAGTCCGAAGTCGGATACCAGTCAAACTGAATACGATAACCATCGATGGGTTCAATATAGAGAATTTCGATTTGCTTCGCTTCCCCACTGGAAAGCGTAATCACCGGCTCAATGCCTTTTGGCGCGGCAGCTTTCAGATCACCACCAACGAAATCGACGGCAAAACGACGCGCCCATTTTTCGGGATAGTGTTCACCTGGCGCCCAACCTTCCGGGAAACCGCCCATGCCGGTACGCGTCGCCATAACGCGCGCTAATGGGCAATGAACAGGCGGTTGCGCACTCCAGTACAGACGATACTGGAATGCAAACTCATCACCTGCTTTTACAGCTTTTTCTGGCTGCCAGAAGCAGACAATGTTATCCAGCGTTTCGCCCGTTGTTGGGATTTCCATCAGGCCGATGGTGCCCTTACCCCACTTGTTACGCGGTTCCACCCACAGACTTGGGCGTTTGTTATACCAGCCCATAATGTCCTGATAATGGGAGAAGTCACGATCCAGTTGCAATAAACCAAACCCTTTCGGGTTGTTGTCGGTGTAAGCATTGAATTGCAATTTTTGCGGATTATTCAGCGGACGGCAAATCCACTCGCCGTTGCCCCGCCACATGGACAGACGATCAGAGTCATGAATTTGCGGATGAATTGTATCGCACATCCGACGTTCATTAGTACCGCAGCTGAACATACTGGTCATCGGCGCAATGCCCAGCTGTTTAATGTCTTTGCGCGCATACAGGTGATTTTCCACATCCATAATCACCTGACTTTTCTCACAATGGATAGTGAACTTATAGGCACCAGTAATGCTGGCGCTATCGAGCAACGCATAAACGGTAAAGGTAGTTGCCCCCGGTTTTACCGTATCAAACCAGAAGGCGGTAAAGTCGGGGAACTCTTCTTTACTGTCGGTGTAAGTGTCGATCGCCAGGCCGCGGGCCGACAAACCGTATTGATATGTATCATCAACGGCGCGGAAATAACTCGCGCCGAGAAATGATACTACATCACGGCGCGCCAGTTCGGGGGCTTTAAACACGCGAAAACCGGCAAAGCCGAGATCGCTTTGCCCTTCTAATTGTTTTGTATCAACACCTGCATCGTTGTATTTGAACAACTCCGGGCGAAAGTGAATTTCACGCGCCAGATGTGTTGCTGGATCTACAGAAAACATACGAACGCGGCGACGGAATCCCATTCCCATATGGAAGAACTGAGCGTCCAGTTGACGGTTCTCAACGTTATGCCAGAGCGATTTTTCGGCGTCGTATTGAATACTGTTATAAGCCTGCGGCGTCATTGTCGCCAGCGTGTCAGGTAACGGACGAGGCGCACCACGCCACGCTGTTTGCGCTAAGTCGTGCGCCATTGACTGTAGAATGGAGAAGTCAAAACGCTGGGTTTGCCCGTCGGCAATATCAGAATCTGCCGCGAATGCCGCCTGAGAAAAAAGAGAAGCAATGCCGCTGGTACCGCACACGGCGGCCATAGCCATTGAACCTTTAATAAATCGTCTACGATCCATACCTGAAAGTGAGTCCTTCTGGTGTTGTGAATGGTCCCGCGCTGGTCGTTTTCAGCGGCAAGAAAGTGCTTATTTATGACCGCTCACTCTAGACAATATTTATTAATAATCCAATTGTTGAACTGAGAGAATATGCATAAATCGGCATTTTTTTTATGTCGATGGGATGAGCCTGATTCGTTTGTAAAATCAGGCAAATTTTTGCAAAGGCGGATGGTCAGAATTTAAAGCAAACCACAGCGACGTTTACTGCGTTCTTCCGCTTCCTGGTAAAGCTGGAACTCATCCAAAACCGGACAACCCAACGCCTGCTCAAATGCTTCGCGACTGGCATTACCGTGACTGCGTGTCTGCGTTTCATTACCCAGATTTGACTGGAAGATCCCCGCCGCGCTAACGGGCAAGAAATCTTCATAGGTGATGGGTTGCGCCACTACCCAACCACGTTCAATTAAGGGCTGTGCATCGTCTCCAGGATGAATCGCCTGACGATGCGCCTCACCCGAAGGCGTCAGACGGTACCGGAACCATGCCAACCCTTGCTGACGCATTAAAAACTCACTGTCAGGAAAAGTGCGGAAGGTTTCCTGTAAATGCATTTGGTGAGTGAGATTATCCTGCCCGGTTCCAGCGTTACGCAGAAGATCATCATACAGTTGTCGCCCTTTCGGCGTTAATGCCACACCACGCTGCTCTATTTCACCAAAGCGCGCAGTATGCGTGCCCTGTTTCTGCCCCGCAAACAACACCGTCTCTTCCAGTGCTTTAAAGCTGGTCTGGCGTAGTAAAATCGGTACCTCGCGGCGCGGCGGCCCTTCGATCAGAATTTTTGGTTCAATTCCGCATTCAGGCATCATCGACTGCACCCGGTCAATATCCAGCGTACGTGGCGTCAGGTGGTTGATATGGCATCCAGGAAAACAGACCACATCAGCAATCAACCGATGTTCGTTGTGCAAGGCGCGATAGGTTTCTTCATCTACCGTTGCTGACTGGTGCCAGCGAAACGTTTCCAGGGCTTCCTGCACAAACTCCTGTGCCTGTGTTTCGTTAAAACCGCCCTGCTGCTCATATTCCTCTAACAGTTGTCGACAACGTGGGGTGAAGATATCGCGCTGACGCAGAATCTCCGCCGCTTTCTGGCGCAAAATTTCGTTCTCGATAAGCTCAAGGCGGAGTAAGGAGGTAAAAACGCGGAAGGGATTACGCGCCAGAGAAGCATCATCAATGGGCCGAAATGCTGTCGAATGTACCGGCACCCCTGCCTGCGAGAGATCGTAATAGCTCACCGGGTACATCCCCATAATGGCAAACATCCGCCGAAGAGTAGCAAGCTCTTGTGCAGTCCCAACGCGAATCGCCCCATGACGTTCAACATTCAGTCGCGCCAGCTCGTCTGCATTTACCATTTTTTCGTGCAGTTGAGGATTGTTTTCCAGCACAGCCAGATTCACATCAGCTACCAGTTCCAGCAGCGTGCCATATTGCGGAACTTCTTGCTGGTACATGGCTGACATTGCCTGCGAAAACTGTTCCCGAATCTCATCCGCCGTGATGCTGTTCGCCATAGTGTCTGCCTCCAGTGGTCAGTAATCTGGAGTGTAGGTAACCGCATTCACTCTGGCGGGAAGAATTTACAAACTGTGATCTCGCCGCGAAAACATCAATATTATCCATTTTGCTGTAACACAATTGCTTTAATTGTTAATAATATTTTGCAATCAAGTTATCATAATCAAACAACTTCACTTGTCAGCGACACCGCTTCGTTTTTAACATCGCTTATGGAAAAAAATAGTCTGTTTAGTCAGCGCATCCGTTTGCGCCACCTTCATACATTCGTAGCTGTCGCACAACAAGGAACTTTGGGGCGCGCGGCTGAAACCCTTAATTTGAGTCAACCTGCGCTCTCTAAGACATTGAATGAACTGGAGCAGCTGACTGGCGCTCGCTTGTTTGAGCGTGGTCGTCAGGGGGCGCAACTTACCTTACCCGGCGAACAATTTTTAACGCATGCAGTCAGAGTTCTTGACGCCATCAACACTGCCGGACAGTCGCTTCATCGTAAAGAAGGTCTTAATAATGATGTCGTCAGGGTTGGTGCACTACCTACTGCGGCACTGGGGATATTACCTTCGGTTATAGGTCAGTTTCATCAGCAACAAAAAGAGACGACCTTGCAAGTTGCGACAATGAGTAACCCTATGATTCTGGCGGGTTTAAAAACCGGGGAAATCGATATCGGCATTGGTCGGATGTCAGATCCTGAACTGATGACCGGGCTTAATTACGAACTGCTGTTTCTTGAATCGTTGAAGCTGGTTGTCCGCCCTAATCACCCGCTACTTCAGGAGAACGTAACGCTAAGCCGGGTGCTGGAATGGCCGGTCGTTGTATCACCAGAAGGCACTGCGCCACGCCAGCATTCAGATGCATTAGTGCAGAGCCAGGGCTGTAAAATTCCTTCGGGTTGTATCGAAACGCTGTCTGCTTCGCTATCTCGTCAACTTACGGTTGAATACGATTACGTGTGGTTTGTCCCTTCTGGCGCTGTAAAAGACGACCTGCGTCATGCCACGCTGGTGGCCCTGCCTGTTCCGGGACATGGTGCAGGCGAACCGATTGGAATACTGACCCGCGTAGATGCGACGTTCTCTTCTGGTTGCCAGTTGATGATTAACGCTATTCGAAAATCAATGCCGTTCTGAAAGGTGAAGGGATCTGTCGATCCCTCCTTGAACATTTTCACACCGTAGCGAAACTAACTGGTTCACCCGCTCCGCGAGGTTCTGCCGACACAGAATGTTTGTGCAGACGGAATACATCCACCGCCTCAGTTAATCGTGCCGCCTGTTCTTCAAGGGACACCGCCGCCGCTGAGGCCTCTTCTACCAGAGAAGCATTCTGTTGCGTCACCTTATCCATTTCAGAAATCGCCTGGCTAACCTGCGTTATGCCTCTACTTTGTTCATCCGAGGCGGCGGCGATTTCCTGCATGATATGTGTGACACTCGCGACGGCATCAACAATAGTGCTCATGGTTTTCCCTGCCGTTGCCACCTCATCCGACCCCAGGTCAATTAACCTGACTGATTCACTGATCAAGCCTTCAATCTCTTTCGCCGCTTGGGCGCTGCGGCTTGCGAGTGTCCGTACTTCGCTGGCAACAACGGCAAATCCACGGCCTTGCTCACCCGCTCGCGCGGCTTCAACGGCAGCATTCAGTGCCAGAATATTCGTCTGGAAAGCAATACTGTTGATGACGGCGGTGATCTCGGAAATTTTCTTCGAACTTGTAGAGATAGCGCCCATCGTTTTTACTACACCGGAAACCGTCTGCCCGCCATCGCTGGCTTTAATAGAAGCCTCTTGCGCCAGTTTGCTGGCATGATGCGCGTTATCCGCATTCTGTTTCACCGTCGCAGTGAGTTGCTCCATGCTAGCGGCAGTTTGTTCGATAGCCGCCGCTTGTTCTTCGGTGCGAGATGACAGGTCCGCATTGCCAGCTGAAATTTCGCTGGTGCCACGATAAATCTCTTCCGCACCCTGTCGAACAGTCCCTACTGTCATCCCCAGTGAATGCTGCATTTGCTGTAAATGACGACTTAAGCGACCGATTTCATTACGACCCGCCGGTTCATCATTCATCGTCAGATCGCCACTGGCGATTTTTTCAATCCGTTGTGCGGCATGTTGCAGTGGACGAATGACGATCCGACGTAGCACCATAAATGTTATCAGCGTCATGACCAGGGCAAGCACAAACGCGCCAATCATGAACATCCCACCCAGGCGGGTGCGCTGATGGGCCAGTTCCGCCAGTTGGTTGGCTCTGGTGCTACGTATCTTAACGGCTTTGTTCAAAATATCGGTATAAGCATTATCCAGCGGTCGGATCTGCTCACTTTCATGATTGATAATCGCTTCAAACATGCCATTTTTGGCATATTTCAACATAGGTTGCATACCCGTGATATAAGCCTGAAAGCGTTGATTTAATTCAGTGTCGAGGGCTTCATCAGCAGGTGTTTTCACCGGTCGATTCTGATAAGCACGATAACCTTGCTGCGACTGTTTAATCTCCGATTCGGCTTGCGCAATATTTCGCTTCATTGCTTCCATTTCCGCAATACGACTTGCAGCCCCGGCCTGAATCATATTGATCCGGGCTGAACGCAAAAAATCTGAACTGTTCGCTAACCCGGTCCGAATCTCAATCTCCGCAGTAACATCACGCTGATCGCGATCGGCCTGCCAGAGGAAATAGCCAGCCAGAGCAGAACTTAATGCGAATAGAACTAAGATACCGCCAAGAATGCAGGCAAATAACGGAACCAGCCTGATGTGATGCAAAAAACCTAATCGATGTGAGGGAGTTGTATTCATTACCGTTGTCTCTCGTCCAGGTTTACTCCTGATAGAAAGTCATCGGCACTTGACGGTAATTACTTATGACCAAAAACCTCTTTGCGTCACATTTTTACAACAATTATTGCAGAGAAAATTAATGCTATTGGAATGAAGAGAGTAACGAATGGCTAAACTGGCTAACCCGAATGACGAAAAATTCTGGAAAACAGCACGCAATTTCGTGAAGTGATTATTTTCGTCCCTAAGGAAACCTCATAGGATGCCTGCGGGTGCCTGAGACTTTCTGTTTTCAGGCTAACCGGGAATCAGAAAGACGAAGGCCCCGACCGATATTTCTATCAACCGAGGCCAACGAATGAACCTAGCAATTCAGATCTTAGCCTCTTACCCGCCATCCGGCAAGGAGAAAGGCTATGAAGCACAACCCTCTGGTGGTGTGTCTGCTCATTATCTGCATTACGATTCTGACATTCACACTCCTGACCCGACAAACGCTCTACGAACTGCGGTTCCGGGACGGTGATAAGGAGGTTGCTGCGCTCATGGCCTGCACGTCCAGGTAAGGGCAAGCGCGGGGATTTTCCCCGCGCATCTGACTAGCAGATTCATTTTCTCATGGCACCCCTTTTACACTTCAGTTAGTGCATGTTTTTTTCGAGGCACTAATAGAACCATCATTACAGACAAATTTGCCGCCTGCCGTACAGTGTGAGATCCCCCCTTTCGAACCAGAACAGGGTTTGCGCCCGGCATCGGCATAAAAGGAAACAAGCGTTCCCATAAACAAAATAAGTGCCAGTTTTTTCATATAACCTCCATGGTTTATCGAATCTTATGTTCGATTTGAACGTTATACGCTGGTTTATTTTGATACCGTTGATGAGATCAAAGATCGGGTGAATTGATTAAAAATAAGCCAGATGGACGTATGGGCAAGGATTATGGTTTTATTTGTCATACAAATAAATATAATAGGCGCTTCCGATGTAGACCCGTATTCTTCGCCTGTACCACGGGTCGGTTTTAGTACAGGCGTTTTCTTTAAATATCCTTCAGGAACGTTTACGCGGCATCATGCGTAGAAGTGTGTTGTCCTTCCAGAAATAGTGGTGTGCCAGTGCAGCCGCAGCGTGCAACCCGATGACAAAATATCCCAGATTCGCCAGCGTCTCATGCCACGACTTTAAGCTATCAACCCGTTCGAAATTGGCCTCTGAAGCGTAAGGCATCGTCAAACCAAACGCAAACCACGGGTTGCCCCGGTTATACATCATCACCAAACCAATCACTGGCAGCGCAATAAACAGGAGATAAATCACCAAATGTCCCAAATGCGCCAGTCCCGTCATCATCGGTTTTGGCTTAGGTATAATCGGCGGGGTTGGGTATTTCAGTCTTAACAAAAGACGAACCACCATCAGCACGAGAATTGAGATACCACAGGAAACATGAACCATGTTGATGAGTGGCCGATCGCTACGTGGGAAGAAACCACGAAACTCCATTGCGCAATACGCTGCGATAACCAGCAAAAAGACCAGCCAGTGAATGCTGATTTGTAACCTTGAGTATTTATTTTCCATAACATTTCCTGCTTTAACATAATTTTCCGTTAACATAACGGGCTTTTCTCAAAATTTCATTAAATATTGTTCACCCGTTTTCAGTACGTTACGTTTCACTGTAAGAATGGAGATTGCCCATCCCACAATCCTGGTCTAAGCCTGGAAAGGATCAATTTTCATCCGAATGTTCCTGACAGGAGAAAACCATGAGTAAAGTTGGTATTAACGGTTTTGGTCGTATCGGTCGACTGGTGTTGCGTCGATTACTTGAAGTCAAAAGCAACATAGACGTTGTCGCTATTAATGATCTCACTTCCCCAAAAATTCTCGCCTACCTGCTGAAACATGATTCAAACTACGGACCATTCCCCTGGAGCGTTGATTTTACGGAAGATTCACTTATCGTTGATGGGAAAAGTATCGCGGTTTACGCCGAAAAAGAGGCTAAAAATATTCCGTGGAAAGCGAAAGGTGCAGAAATCATTGTCGAATGTACTGGCTTTTATACCTCCGCCGAGAAATCGCAGGCGCATCTTGATGCTGGTGCGAAGAAGGTGTTGATTTCCGCCCCTGCCGGTGAAATGAAAACTATCGTTTATAACGTCAATGACGACACTCTGGATGGCAACGACACCATTGTTTCCGTGGCGTCATGCACCACTAACTGTCTTGCGCCGATGGCCAAAGCCTTGCATGACAGTTTCGGGATAGAAGTCGGCACGATGACGACCATTCATGCCTATACTGGCACCCAGTCACTGGTGGATGGCCCACGTGGTAAAGATTTACGTGCTTCACGCGCAGCGGCAGAAAATATCATTCCCCACACTACGGGGGCGGCAAAAGCCATTGGTCTGGTGATCCCGGAACTGAGCGGCAAACTGAAAGGTCATGCGCAACGCGTGCCGGTGAAAACAGGTTCGGTCACTGAGCTGGTGTCCATTCTCGGAAAAAAAGTGACTGCCGAAGAGGTGAATAACGCACTTAAACAAGCAACCACCAATAACGAGTCATTTGGTTATACCGATGAAGAAATAGTCTCTTCCGATATCATTGGCAGCCATTTCGGTTCGGTGTTTGATGCCACGCAAACGGAAATTACCGCCGTGGGCGATTTACAACTGGTGAAAACGGTCGCCTGGTACGATAACGAATATGGCTTCGTCACGCAGCTTATTCGCACCCTCGAAAAATTCGCTAAACTCTGACGCGCACAGGCGGAGGAAAAAACCTCCGCCTCTTTTACTCATTACGACTGTAAATAAACCACCTGGGTCTGCAGATATTCATGCAGGCCATGTTTACCATCTGCGCCGCCAATACCGGATTTACGCCATCCGGCGTGGAAGCCTTGCATAGCTTCGAAGTTTTCACGGTTGATGTAAGTTTCACCAAACTTCAGCCCTTTAATGGCTTTCATCGCGACGTTCAGATTTTGGGTATAGATTGATGAGGTCAGGCCGTAATCACTGTCATTAGCCATTGAGATAGCATCTTCCAGCGTGTCAAATGCGACCACCGGCAGAACCGGGCCAAAGGTTTCCTCATGCATAATCGACATTTCCTGGCGAACATCCAGCAGCAATGTCGGCGGATAATAATATCCTTTCCCCTCTACCGCTTTGCCACCCAACGCCACTCTCGCCCCTTCTTCTACTGCGCGCGCCACTTTTTGCTCAACCCTTTCCAGCGCCGCGGCGTTAATCAACGGCCCCATCGCAATGTCGTTGCGTTCAGCGGGGTTACCAAATTGAACCGCCTGCATCGCTTCACCCAGCCGATTGACGAACTGATCATAAATGCCTTTCTGTACATAAACACGTTCTGCACAGTTACACACTTGCCCACTATTAATGACGCGTGAATCAACGATGGCTTTGACTGCCAGTTCAAGATCGGCATCGTCCATTACGATAGCTGGTGCTTTACCCCCCAATTCCAGACACACTTTGGTGATGTTTTTCGCCGCAGTCGCCATGATCTTCTCACCTGCAGAGACGCTGCCTGTCATACTGACCATTGCGACCTTTGGGTTACCCGCCAGTTCTTGCCCAACGGTTTCACCACGCCCCAGTACAAGGTTAAACACGCCGCGCGGAAGGCCTATTTCATCGACGATTTTGGCGAATGCAATCGCATTGTTTGGCGTAAATTCACTAGGTTTAATGACGATGGTATTACCGGTCAAAAGAGCGGGAGCCATTTTGCGGGCAATGAGGAAGAACGGGAAGTTCCACGGCAGAATGCCGGTAGTCACACCAAGCGCACGTTTAAACAAAAGAATATTTTCTCCTGGACGATCGCTTTGAATAATCTCGCCCTCGTAACGCCGTGCCCACTCCGCCATGTAATCGATATAGTCGGCAGTAAAAGCCACTTCGACTTCAGCCAGCTGCTGGATCTTGCCCCCTTCTTCAACAATCAGCGCACTGATTTCACTGGCGCGTTCGCGGATCCCGGCGGAGATTTTGCGCAACCAACTGGCGCGTTCAATAGCAGGCAACGCTTCCCATTCTGGTTGTGCACGTTCTGCTGCATCGATTGCCTTACGGGCATCCTCGGCCTGACCATCGGGTATGCGGGAAATGACAGCCTCTGTAGCAGGGTTTACCACATCAATCCATGCGTCTCCACGCCAGGTAACAAACTGTCCATCGATATACATAGGATGTTGAACGGGTACTGACATGGGCGACTCCTGTGATTTATATGTTTATTTTCGGTGAATGCATTGTTAATTAACATCAATCATCAGAGAGACGGCATCGTGAAAGGACAATTCTGTGAAGGGCTTCATAAAAACAAGTGTAAAAGGAATAAAAGGCAGAAATAAAAGTCAGGAGTCATGCCCGTTTGCAAACAAGTGGTTCACAAACGGGCAATTTTTAACGTAACGAGCGACTTTCCATCGCCTCGATGAGCACCGCATCATGTTTCAGCGTTTGCCATGCATGGATGACTTCTGCCGGAAAATCAACGTGAACGATAAAATCTCGCCCGCGGGGACCGTAGCCATCGCTATCATCGCGTAAACGCGGCAGCTCGCCAGTGAGTAGTGAGAGATAACGCTCAACCGGCCATAATCCTTGTAACTGATTAATAAAGATTACACTGTCTGCATTATTTCCTAACTGAGGAACGAATCCGGGATAACTTAACCAGCGTGGTGCATCGGGATTGTCCCCAGTCATACGGCGGAACGTCGCCATCGTGCGCCGCTGCATGGTGGGGTCCTGAACAACGATAGCCGTATGAACTCGTTCTACGGCCTGTTTCAATAGCGCGATGCTAAAGCGTGCGTTTTCACCGCAGTTTGTTGACTGGTCTTCAATCCAGATTTTTTCATGCGGAATGTGCCAGAACTGATGAGCGATATCCGCCAGGATGGTCGCTTCTGCTCTGCCAGTGGTGCGGATAGTGTTGTAGTGCGGATGCTGTGCGATGGCGCTATACAAAAAAGTTGTCGAGTGACCGATACCACCACTAATCAGTAAAGGAATTTGCTGATCGCGGGCAATCTTACATGCCGCATCTATAGTCGGCATAACCGCATTGCCTGCAAGGATCACGCAATCGGCCTGATACGGCACCTCACCGGAGAAATCATCCTGCGCCAGCCACTGTCCGATAACATTTATGGCATCTATGGTTGCCGTCGAAAGCGTCGGAAACGGGGTAATGTTCATGGTTCCTCCTTATCGTTCCCTTAAGAATACTGCGTGAGATAATAGTGAGAAGCGGAGCACTCTGAAAGGAGGAAGTCGTATGTCCTTAACCGCCACTCCGCAAGCCTGACATATCTTTTAAGGAAATGCTGTAGATAAACATTATTCATCTTGCAGCAGAGAATTGTATTTTTCTGAATTCCTGAATTTTTACCCTTACCGTTTTAGAATTAATAAAAAACCCGGCGCTAAATGCTTACCGGGTTTTAGATTTATCAGGCAAATAGCAGTGTTAACCGCTAATCTGCTCCATCGCCTGCAAAATACGCTTATCTGAAATCGGATAAGGTGTACCAAGTTGTTGAGCGAAGTAACTAACGCGCAGCTCTTCTATCATCCAGCGGATCTCTTTCACATCTTCATCCTCACGACGTGCGGGCGGCAGTTTGTTGATCCATTGCTGCCACGCCTGCTGGACGTTTTCGACTTTCAGCATCTGTGCACGGTCGCGATGTGGATCAACCGCCAGTTTTTCCAGCCGTTTTTCAATCGCCTGCAAATAACGCAGCGTGTCGCCCAGCCGTTTGAAGCCGTTACCAGTGACAAAACCGCGATATACCAACCCGCCCATCTGCGCTTTAATGTCAGAAAGCCCCAGCGCCATGGTCATATCCACCCGCCCTTTCAGACGTTTGTTAATATTGAACACCGCAGTGAGGATTTGCTCGACCTGCTTCGCAATATCCACCACCGTGTCGTTCAGTTCAGCGCGGACTTTTTCATGCAGCGCAGCAAAGCCTTCTTCCGTCCAGACCGGGCCACCATTGGCGTCGATCAGTTGATCCACACCGCAGGAGATACAGTCGTCGATCAGCTCCAGCACTTTGCCATACGGGTTAAAGTACAGACCCAGCTTGGCTTTGTTCGGTAACTTTTCATGTAAATACTTGATTGGCGAGGGAATATTCAGTAGCAGTAGACGGCGAAGACCGTTCCACATTGCCTGCTTTTGTTCCAGCGGATTATCAAACAGTTTGATCGCCACGCTGTCGCGTTCATCCACCAGCGCCGGCCACGCCTTCACTTTGTAGTTGCCACGCTTCTGTTCGTAGCTTTCCGGCAGCTGACCAAAACTCCAGATATGTAAGCCGCTCTGCTCGATACCGTCATCCGCCACCGCAGACAGCGTTTCCTGCACTTTGCCTTTCAGCGCATCTTTCAGATCTTGTAGCGAGCGCCCTTCTTTTAGCTTCTTGTTTTTGTCATCCACCACGCGGAAGGTGATTTTCAGGTGATCGGGCACCTGATCCCAGTGCCAGTCTTCGCGGTCAACGGTAACGCCGGTCATCCGCCGTAACTCGCGCTCAAGGCTGTCAAGCAACGGTAACTCCAGCGGTGTGACGCGGCCTAAAAACGCTTCGGCGTAGTTTGGCGCGGGTACAAAATTACGGCGTACCGGTTTCGGCAACGATTTAATCAGAGCAATCACCAGTTCGCGGCGCAGACCGGGGATCTGCCATTCAAACCCATTCTCCTCAACCTGGTTAAGTAACGGCAGCGGGATATGCACAGTCACACCGTCAGCATCCGCGCCGGGCTCAAACTGATAGCTCAAACGCAGCTTGAGATTGCCCTGATGCCAGAAGTTCGGGTAATCCAGCTTGCTGATTTTTTCCGCCCCTTCTTTGATCAACATGCTCTTTTCAAAGTTGAGCAAATCAGGCGTTTCGCGGCTGACTTTTTTCCACCAGCTATCGAAGTGGCGCGCAGAGATCACATCGTGGCTGATGCGCTGGTCGTAGAACTCAAACAACGTTTCGTCATCAACCAGAATATCGCGGCGACGTGATTTGTGTTCCAGCTCTTCCACTTCGGCCCGCAGTTTCAGGTTTTCACGGAAGAATGCGTGACGCGTCTGCCAGTCACCTTCCACCAGCGCATGGCGAATAAAGAGTTCACGGCATAACGCCGGATCGATCTGGCTGTAGTTGACCTTACGCGCGGCAACAATCGGCAACCCGTAAACGGTGACTTTTTCCGTTGCCATCACCGCGCCCTGCGCCCGTTCCCAGTGCGGTTCGCTGTAGGTGCGTTTAATCAAATGCTGAGCGACAGGCTCCACCCATTCCGGGTCGATACGCGCAGCAATGCGCCCCCACAGGCGGCTGGTTTCTACCAGTTCCGCCACCATTACCCATTTCGGCGGTTTTTTGAATAAACCAGAACCGGGGAAGATGGAGAAACGCGCGTTACGTGCGCCGGTATATTCTTGTTTATCGGCATCTTTCATGCCGATATGGGAAAGCAAACCCGTCAGCAACGCAATGTGAATTTCGCGATATTCCGCCGGTTCGCTGTTGACCGGAATGCCAAGTTCTTTCACCACCTGGCGCAACTGGGTGTAGATATCCTGCCATTCGCGCACGCGCAGATAGTTGAGATAATCGGTACGACACAGTCGACGGAAGGCGTTAGAAGAAAGCGCCTTTTGCTGCTCGCCAAGATAATTCCACAGATTTACAAACGCGAGGAAATCGGATTCTTTGTCGTGGAAGCGACGATGTTTTTCGTCCGATGCCTGCTGTTTATCCATCGGACGCTCGCGCGGATCCTGAATGGAGAGCGCGGACGTGATAATCATCGCCTCACGCACGCAGCCATGTTTTTGCGCTTCCAGCACCATACGCGCCAGACGTGGGTCGACAGGCAACTGAGAGAGCTGGCGACCGAGCGCCGTCAGTTTATAGGCGCTGGCCTGTTCATCCGTGGTGATCGCGCCCAGTTCTTCGAGCAGACGCACGCCATCCTGGATATTGCGTTTATCCGGTGCTTCGACAAACGGGAACGCAGCGATATCGCCCAGCCCCAGCGCGGTCATCTGCAAAATAACCGAGGCCAGGTTGGTACGCAGAATCTCCGGATCGGTAAACTCCGGGCGCGAGAGGAAATCGTCTTCGGAATAGAGACGAATACAGATCCCTTCGGACACACGACCACAGCGGCCTTTACGCTGATTGGCAGACGCCTGCGAAATGGGTTCAATCGGCAAACGCTGCACTTTGGTGCGATAGCTGTAGCGGCTGATACGCGCTGTACCGGGGTCGATGACGTATTTAATCCCCGGTACGGTCAGCGAGGTTTCCGCGACGTTGGTCGCCAGCACAATGCGCCGTCCGCTGTGCGACTGGAACACGCGGTTCTGTTCGCTGTTCGAAAGCCGCGCATAAAGCGGCAAGATTTCGGTATGGCGTAAGTTCAGCTTGTTCAGCGCATCGGCGGTATCGCGAATTTCCCGCTCGCCGCTCATAAAGATCAGAATGTCGCCGGGGCTTTCCTGGCTTAGTTCGTCTACGGCGTCAAAAATCGCCTGCAACTGATCGCGCTCGGTGTCATCGGCTTCTTCAACAATCGGGCGATAGCGCACTTCCACCGGATAGGTCCTACCGGAGACTTCAATAATCGGCGCATTATTAAAGTGGCGCGAAAAGCGTTCCGGGTCGATAGTCGCGGAAGTGATAATGATTTTTAGGTCAGGACGCCGCGGCAGCAACTCTTTCAAATAGCCGAGCAGAAAATCGATATTCAGGCTGCGTTCGTGCGCTTCGTCAATAATGATGGTGTCGTACTGCATCAGCAGGCGGTCTTGCTGGATCTCCGCCAGCAGGATACCGTCGGTCATCAGCTTGACCATCGTGTTATCACTTACGTGATCGCTGAAACGCACTTTGTAACCGATGCAACCGCCCGGCTCCGTTTTCAGCTCTTCTGCAATACGGTTCGCCACCGTTCTTGCCGCCAGGCGACGCGGCTGGGTATGGCCGATCAGTCCTTTAATCCCGCGCCCCAGCTCCATACAGATTTTCGGCAGCTGAGTCGTTTTACCAGAACCCGTTTCCCCGGCGACGATCACTACCTGGTGATCACGAATTGCTTCGAGAATGTCCTGCTTTTTCTGACTAACCGGTAAATTGTCAGGATAAGTAATTTCCGGTCGTGCCGCTTCACGCAGCAGGACTTTCCCTGCCGCCTGGTCAATCTCTTTCGCCATCTCCTGGAAAATGGCCTGTTGTGCATCAGGATTTTTAACCTTCTTCACACCGTGCAGACGGCGAGAAAAACGCAGTCTGTCGCGCAGCATCAGCGAATCCAGCCGCTGCTGCAAGGCCGTAAAGGTCAATTTTTGTTGTTCTGTCATAACGTTAGTGGGCAGTAGTCTGCCTGATTAATTTTCTTTTAAATGATAGATATAGAGTACCACATCGCAGCTTTCTATGCGTTGTTCAATAAATTCGAACATAGGCTTCGATTTATTGCGCTATCTCTGTGGCAGGATTGTGAATAAAGTGTCAGCAAGCAACGGGGCATCGCCCATTCAAACATCTATAAGGAAACACCATGAGCAAGGTATTAGTTCTTAAATCCAGCATCCTGGCAGGGTACTCTCAGTCTAATCAATTGTCCGATTATTTTGTTGAACAATGGCGCGAAAAGCACTCCGCTGATGAAATCACCGTTCGCGACCTGGCTGCAAATCCGATTCCGGTACTGGATGGCGAACTGGTTGGCGCTCTGCGTCCGAGCGATGCGCCGCTGACTCCGCGTCAGCAGGAAGCTCTGGCGCTTTCCGATGAGCTGATTGCCGAGCTGAAAGCCCACGACGTTATCGTTATTGCGGCACCGATGTATAACTTCAACATCTCAACTCAGTTGAAAAACTATTTTGACCTGGTTGCACGCGCAGGCGTTACTTTTCGCTATACCGAGAACGGTCCGGAAGGTCTGATAACGGGTAAAAAAGCCATCGTTATTACCAGCCGCGGTGGGATCCACAAAGATGGACCAACGGACCTGGTGACGCCGTATCTGTCCACGTTCCTCGGCTTTATCGGCATTACCGATGTGAAATTTGTCTTCGCCGAAGGGATCGCATACGGTCCGGAAATGGCAGCGAAAGCGCAGTCTGACGCGAAAGCGGCCATCGACAGCATTGTTGCTGCATAACCGGACACGATCTTGATGTGGACTGTAGTTCAGTCCACATCCCAATCCACTTATCTGTTTTCCCATAATTTCAGCATCGCTTTGTGCTCGTCTGTCAGCACAATCTGCGGGCGTCTTGCTCGAATATAGCTAATCGCTTCATTAACGGTTTTACAGTGTCCGTAACATAACAACCATGCCGCCACCACCAGCGCACTGCGCGATAATCCCAATGCACAATGGACCAGAACGCTGCCTTGCTCTTCGCGTAATGTTTCCAGCATCGCCACGGCCTGTCGGAGCTCCCCCTCTTCCGGAACCACCAGATCCAGCATCGGTACACAAAAATAGAGTCGATCTTTTGTGGCTCGTCCGCGAGGGAATTCAAAGGTGACGTCCAGAACCGCATTCTGTGCCGGAATATGTCGTGGAAACGCCCCTAAATAAACACCAGCAGTCATTTTGCTCACCGGCTCCAGGCGACGACAAAACCAACGCATAGATAGCCACATCCCAATGCGCCAGGGCAATGTCAGCCAGTAAACGGCGGGCGGGAGTTTCCCCTGACTATCTTTCCCTGTTGTTATCGCACCAAGCCCACCGTACCCCCGGCCAATAATGAGTAGCGATAATACTGGCCAACATAACCAGACTGACCACCATAACTGAACCATCATCATTAGCTCCATCAACACAATGCACGAGCCCGCGCCTACGACATATGGCAGTGCTATTTTGATTCGACGTTGATCAGGTTTCTGATAATTCCAACGACGGTCGACGGGCACCATCCAGTCAATCAACATACCTACCGCCAGCCCTGTGATGACATCAATAAAATGATGCTGCCATGTCGTCAGCGTCGAAATGGCGATGAGTAAAAACCATCCGCCGCATACTTTACGCCACCTCACAGCCAGATGCTGACGAAAGTGACGCCAAAGTAGCCAGCAGAGAATAATATGCAGCGAAGGAGACTGGTTATAAGGCAGATCAAACAGTTCAAGTTGCGAAAATAGCCATCCCGTCACCCCACTCACTTCAGGACGGATAAAACTAAACTTCAGCGGATAGAGCAAAAAACCGCAGCAGGCCATTACCGTTGCCAGAATAAGCCGGTGGACAAGTCGGCGCTGTTCGAATGTCGTGCTACAAACGAACAGCGAAAATCCATATAAAAGATCCAGACTCCAGTAAGGAACAATAGTCCAGGGAAGAAAAGGGATCGCCGTTTCCCAACCGAATACCTGACTGGGGATATCATGGCTGTTAAGGTCCTGAACCGCGGTGAACTGATTAAGAGATCCATAGGTGAAGAAGAAAAACGGGGCCAGCAACAATAACCAGCCAGCGCCTTGTAGCAATACGTTCCGACGTTCAGTTATCACGACGCACCGCCATCGAAACCGTAAAAATACCCCACTCATCAATCCGTTGTGTGCATTTATCAAATCCGGCATCACGCACGAGTGAATCCATCTCCCCTTGCGAACGCACGCGCATTACCCACGGTTTACCATCTTTATGACTGGTTAACACCCCGGCAATCATCTCCAGTTGAGGGTGCCACGGCTGCCCGGTGCAGATGAGAATGCCGCCCGGTTCGATGGCATTGGCAAGACCTGCGAGTGAGTTTTTTACCTGCTCATTTTCGGGAAACAGCTCATACAGTCCAGAGACAATCGCCAGCGTAGGCCGCGGAGTTAACGCGCTGAGTTCCTCCGGGTTAAACGCATCGCCCTGTTCAAAACGCACCCGCCCAGACATTCCCCGTTGGGCAATCATCGCTTGCCCCTGTGCAACATTTAACTCACTGTAATCACGTAACAAAATATCGCTTACGGCAGGCTCGTTTGCCAGCGCATTCAGTACATAGCGCCCATGCCCTGCGGCAATGTCAACCACGCGGACGGCTAAACCTTTGGCGTGGAGATCGGCAACGGCTTGTTTAATCAGTATTTGTAAATGGGTTTTACGCTGGCGAATACCGCGCCAGCCAACACTGTTCAGGTAGATTTTGTCAATTAAGCGCCCGAATGCGTTACTGCCTTGCGGTTGATTTTGATAGACATAATCCAGGGAACTGCCTGAATCAAAGCCGGTGCTCATTCCGAGATGCAGGCCCGCAGAGTGCGCCCCGAACAATTTCATCGCCTTTCGCATAAAGTGATACGCCAAATCAACCGGCGATAATGGCACGGGTCCACCTGAAAGGAGCCGCCAGCGATCCGCTGATGGTCCAGTGCGGTCTTCATGCTGATAATCAAATTTTTGTGACTTGTTAGCATATAAACGACTAATAAAGCTTTGCATTTTTTCAAATGCCTGCGCCCTGTTCTCTTCACCCAACGTGTCGTGATAAAAGCCTGGCAGCAGATGCAGCTCTTTCAGAGGGCTACGTAATCTCTGATAAAAATCAATCTGCGGTTGGCGATGCACCACATAGTCATCGCCTGATATCAGAAGTTGCGTGGGGAGCGTAATCGCCGCCGCATCTCTAATAATACGTTCAGACGTTTTGTAGAGATCGAGCAAGATATTAACGGCAATCGCCCGTGTGATCAGCGGATCATTATTGAAACTCGCCACCCGTTGCCGATCGTGGGTCAAATAGCGTCCTTTCACATAGGAATTAATAAAAAACAGACCACGCAGACGATGCCATAACGCCAGCGCAGGACGTGCCAGCGGTACATACAATTTAACCTTAAAGGCCGGAGAAGCCAGCACCAGCCCGCGAATTGCAGGCGCATAATCATGAACCCATGTGGCAACCAGCACTGCGCCGACGCTTTGCGCGATCACTACCACCTCATCCAGTCCGACCTGGCTATCGCTGGCAGCAAAACGAACAAATTCATCGACATCCTGCACTGAACGCGCAAGAGATGGGCTATAACCACGCGGCCCCGAAGTTTGTCCATGCCCTCGGGCATCCCAGGCATAAAAAGCAGTATCTGGCATCGCCAGTTCATCAACGATATGTTGTAGACGACCAGAATGTTCATGGCCACGATGAAATAAGACGATGACCTTTTTCGCCCCGGGCTGTAAAGCGGGCCAGTGCCGATAAAACAACGCTGTATTATCACTGGTGGTAAAAAAATGTTCCCCAGAGATGCGTGAATTTTCCATTTTCTCTATTTTCCTTCAGTAACAGCAGTAGCGAATAAAATAAAAAAATACCGGAGCGGTGAAAATTAATGAGTCAATCCTGTCAAGGAGTCCGCCATGTCCTGGTAATAGTTTTCCACTATCTTTAACACCAATATCTCGTTTGATGGCTGACATCACTACATCGCCGCAAAAACCACTAATACCAATTAACAAACCCGCTAATAATGCCTGTAATGTATTTAGCGGTGTCAGCAACGGTCCAATAATCAGTGACGCAATCATGGTGGTGATTACGCCCCCCACCAGGCCTTCCAGCGTTTTTCCCGGGCTGACTTTGGGGACCACTTTTCTTCTGCCGCAGGATTTCCCCCATAAATACTGTGCAATATCGTTTGACTCGGTTAACGCCAAAAGAAATAACACCAGTAACGCCCCGCCCTGGATATTCATGGATGGCAACATTAATAACCAGGCGGCATGACTCAAGGCGAAAACGGTCATTATCCAGCCCCAAAAAATGGCGCTCACGGTATGCAGAAAACCGGAGGGGTCCCCCACAAAAACTTGCCCGGTGGCTAATATTAGAAACCCAGCCAAAGGTATAAATAACAGAAACAGCTCAAAGCAATTAAAACCGATAAGCAAATAGTTAAGAGGAATAACCCAATATAGCCAACGCGGAAAATGTATGGATATAAGCGTACAATATTCTTTCAATGCCAGAAAACTTATCAGCGCAAAAAACGTCAACGTCATCCAGCGTGGACCTGAAATCACCAGTGAAAAACAAATGACGATACCCCACTAGGTACGAATACGTAATGTAACTTCATCCCCTTTTCTCTCCGGTAACCGCCATAGCAGAAAACGGTTTATCAGCGTTGCTAAAATTAACAACGCGAAAAGTGTTGCCAGAGATTTTTCCAGCATTATCTTTCAGCGCTCATAAGAAGCACACTCCGACAACGATTAATCGCAGTCCAGATAAGCAGAATTGAAGCAATGCCCCATAAAAGATTATTCCATTGCATCCACTGTGGATAAATGGCAACGGCAAGCCCCCACAGACCAAATATTAACGCGCGATCGCTTTTGCCAAATGGACCGGCAAAACTGCGAATACCGTTAATCGTCTGCGCGAGTAAACCGCAAAACTCAGTCAATATGGTGCAAAATAACATGAGTATTACGAGTAATGCGTTACTTTCCGGTAAAAATAAAAACGGTAAATAGAGCGCAATATCGGAAATAACATCGCCAGTTTCATTCAAAATCGCCCCCAGACGTGTTTGCTGATCGCACTCACGCGCCAACATGCCATCCAGTGCATTGAGCGCCATACGGATAAAAAGCACGATGGGCAATAGCAAAAAGAGGATGGGTTGTGCCACCAACACTAACAGCAATCCGGTAAGAAGAGAAAGCGCCAGTGCAGCAAGAGTGATGTGATTCGCTGTAACGTGGTGCTTATAAAGCCAAAACATCGTCGGCCTTAACAGCGACTGAAAGAGCGGTTTTATCTGGTAGAGCGTCATTATCAATCCTTGATAATTCGGTTTGCGCTATGGTGCATCAATTCCCCTGACGGAGATATCGCAACACGCCGCTTCATTAAAAATTCAGAATATATCAAGGTATTGGGGACTCACTGCCAGGAATGATTATCCCCAATTAATCAAATAGTTAAGAAACATTACGTTGTGGATCAATACAACTCATCAAGTTTTCTCATCGCTTGTTCCCGTATTGCGCGCGTCTTACCGTTAAGCGCCAGCTGGCGGACTAAATCTAGTTCAGGGTTAACAAGCTCTAACGCCAGCAAAGGATCACGTTTCAGCCTCGCCTTTAATACATCAACTGGAAAACGGGGATTATTCATCGCCACAATCCACCACTCGGGATCAATTTCTGCCGCCAGTACTGCAGGCGGTGTGTGGCGGTTGTTAAGTGCGCCGAACTTGAAAAATGTGAGATTGCTTTTCGCCAGTGTACTCCACCATATACGATCCGGTTGTTTTGCCAGTACATCCAGTTGTGCTAACGCATCGGGGTCGAGTGCATAATAGACGCGTAATGCTTCATCAACCTGCGCACGGGAGCTGTTTTCCTGCCTCAGAAAAAACTTCGCCCAAATATCATTGCGTGGCGTATTTTGCTGTAATTCCTTGAGGACAACAGCGGGTAAATTATCCCAACTAACTAATGCACTCTCTAAAAAGTCCCAGTCTTCCAAACGTATCAGGGCTGTGGCATTTAATAGCATCTGATCATCAACTTCACCGTGGCTGATAAGCTCAGACAAAATCATATCAGCGCTGGTTTCATACGCAGCTGAATCTGCTTTCGGATTATTTTTCCGATGCGTTAAAGCACGTTGCCAAATTTTTTGTTTCATCGACGTGCTCAGATACTGATTTTTCGCCAGATTACTCCACCCCTCAGGATCGTTGAAACGTGTCAATAACCGTTGTAGAGCAGCGTCAGAGTGAATTACCTGCATATCCCGACAGCAAAAGTAGGCAGGGGATTTTTTCTCCATCCTTTTAACAAAATTAAACTGTAAGTTATCTGGCAATGCTAAAAATAACACACGTATTAGATCATCGTCATTCTCGAATTTTTGGTATAAATAGGCTGCAACTTTGTCACTCTCTTGTGGCGTCATCCGCAATAATTGACCATGGTGTTTCATCTCTGCCAGCTTGAACGCTAAGCTTGTGACAACATTGTTTGATGAATCGTTCGCCAACTGCATTGCCTGATTGTAGGTGAGTTGTCCTCCAGCACCGACCTGACGAATAGAGGAATCATCACTGCGGATATAGCCATCAATAATGGATTCAGGCAATAACCACGCATCTTTATAAAGCTCCTGAATGATCATATCCCAATCTCTTTTCGCCAGAGTCATGACGATATCCAGAGGGAGATTTTCACGTAGCGCAAGATTCAACGGACCGACACCATCAGGTAGACGACTCATTCGCGTCATTATTTCAACAGAGAGCGGTTCACGGTCGAGCAACCCCAGAACAACAGGCTGGTAACCCAATTGCTGATCGGTCAACTCCAGAATCTCATTGTCAGGCATATATCTCGCCATACTTTCAATCGTTTGTTCATCATTGCTATTAATAAGTTGTTTGCGTAGGTTAGCTGAAATTCCTTTAAGCCTTGGGAGAGTTCGCATTATGGCAAGATCAAATGTCGCAATATCTCGTCCTTCAAATGCAGCAACGTTGCCTTCATCCAGCATTTGCAATTCCTGCACTAACTCAGGAGAAGGCTTAGGGCGAAACAGCGCTTCTTTTTTCATCTGATTACAGACATTCCCTGCCATGCGAATATTGCTTCGCTTAAAAATTTCTTTCAGAGCATCTTCATCATTTATTAGACCCCAATAATATGCATCAGGATTTATTATCATCAGCGCTTTTTTGACATTTTCAGTGTCATTTTTGTCACTCGCACGGACCATGAATTCACTATTTGTCGAAGACGCAACAACAGGTGCAATTATGTCATTGATAAATATCCCACGCGCATTAATACTCCCCTTAATCGTAGACGGATTATCGTAATATGAGTCGATAAATACCAGTCCACTTGCATTTATCGAACCGGTAATTAACAGTGGTGAATCCGTAACTATATTCGTTGCCGTCACGTTACCGAGAATAACCCATGGATTAGAAAGAGAGAAAGTGGAAATATTACCTTTGACTGTCAAATTACCAAGAACAATCAATTTTTGATTACTCTCTATATTACCTTCTACCACTAAATCGCCACGATGCACTTTCCAGTCCGATGCAGATAAACCGAAGGGGACAAGATTCACGCTACTGTTGATAGCTTGTTCAACTTGTTGTTTATCTTCAGCGGTAGCCGCAGAAAAAAATGGTTCAATATCAACTGTATTTGCAACACATCGAAGTTCCGCCTGTACTGGAAGACTCAGCATAAACAGGGGAAGTAAACCTATCCAGCCGCAAATCCTGGCCTTAAACATATGCACTCCATGCCATTAAAAAAGAAACAAAAGGGAAATGCATCTTTCCCTTTTGTATATTCGTTATTCTCGCGAAATACCATCCAACGTAGACAACACTTCCTCAGAAAGATGCAATTTTTCAGCAGCCATATTCTCCCGTAAATGCGCAACAGAAGACGTCCCTGGGATCAGCAAAATATTCGGTGAACGTTGTAACAGCCACGCCAGCGCCACCTGCATGGGTGTTGCACCCAGGCTCGCAGCAACATCCGACAGCGTAGAGGATTGCAGCGGTGTAAAGCCCCCGAGCGGGAAGAACGGCACGTAGGCAATGCCATCGTGGGCCAAAGCATCAATCATTGCATCATCAGCACGGTGCGCGATGTTGTATTCGTTTTGCACACAGACAATTTCGGCAATCTTGCGCGCCTCTGCAACCTGCGTCGGTGTGACGTTGCTCAGGCCAATATGTTTTACCAGGCCTTGTTGTTGCATCTCTGCCAGCACGGTCAGGCTGGCCTCAATCGATCCTTCCGCTGGGCCATGACCATCTCCCATCATAACGCGCAGGTTAACCACATCCAGTACGTCCAGGCCGAGATTACGTAGATTATCGTGCACCGCTTTTTGCAACTCTGCCGGAGAAAAGGCGGGCAACCAGGAAGCGTCCTCTCCACGCCGCGCACCAATTTTAGTGACAATTGTCAGGTCGTCAGAGTAAGGATAAAGCGCTTCGCGGATAATCTGATTGGTGACGTGCGGACCATAAAAGTCGCTGGTATCAATGTGATTGACGCCCAATGCCAGCGCCTCGCGCAGCACAGTTATAGCGACGTGGCGATCTCTTGGGGGACCAAAAACCCCAGGACCTGCCAGTTGCATCGCGCCATAACCAAGACGGTTAACGGATTTTGTACCGAGAGTAAATGTATTGCTGCTCATCGCACCCTGCCCTGTAATAAAACGGATTAAGAAAAATCAGTATAGAAACGAAAAGAGATAAATAATGCGAGGGCGTAAACAAGATTACTGGATGAGTTGCTCTATTGTCCTGAAAAACACAAAACAAAACGCGTAAAGCGCCGCATCCGGCAATAAAAAAACCGCAACCTGTATCAGCGTTGCGGTTTAGGTATCACATGCTAAAAATTAGAATGTTCAGTATCTGGACGTTACTGTTTCGGTCGCAGATTCTCATCAAATACCAGACGTTTCCTGTTCGGTTCAACTTCCCGCAATGGCTCAACTTGATGCAACGTCTGCTTACAACGAGTCACCAGCACCTGATACTCATGCGTACCCTGCTTTTTCCATGCCAGCTCCTGCTCACTGAGTTCACGAATCGCTTTCGCCGGGCTGCCGACAATCAGGTAATTGGCAGGCATTTCTGCTTTGGCTTTCACAAATGCGGATGCGCCAACAATGCTGTTCTCGCCAATCACCGCGCCGTCCATCACTACCGCGTTCATTCCCACTAATGCATTGCGGCGGATAATGCAACCATGAAGGATAGCGCTATGACCAATATGTCCATCTTCTTCCACGACAGTATCCTGCTCGGGAAAACCGTGCATAACGCAATTATCCTGAATGTTCGCGCCATCTTTCACCACGATACGACCAAAATCGCCACGCAGGCTGGCATTTGGCCCAACGTAAACGCCCTTGCCTAGAATAACATCGCCGATCAATACCGCTGTCGGATGGACAAAACTCTCTTCTGGCACAACCGGAGTCAGACCATCTATCTGGTAAATTGGCATATCGCCTCCTGTTCAATATTCAAACCGCCAAAACGTTGAAAATACAGGCTTCCCGGCGCAGGCAGTTCACCGACCGAGGTTTCACCTTTTTCACTAACGAACGCTAAAGCAGCAGGCGCTACGCGCTGATAAATGTTGATACACAGCTGACGCGCCGTATGCCCTGCCCAGTGCGCCGGAAGCAACTCCTCTGGCAACAATGGGTCTTTAAGGACGACACGGCGATAAAAATGGATCAGTAAAAGCTGAATATGAAATGCACGCTCCGGGGTTAACTCGTCTGCTGCCTCTTTTAACAGCGGCACCAGCGGGCGGAATGACTGAATAAAGGTTTCGTACATGGCATTTTGTTCAGTTAAATGCCAGCACTCTTCCACTCTGGCACGCAGTGCTGCACGAGAAAGCGCCAGTGGTATTTGCGCTTCAAAACAAATCACGTTATCCGCCACCCCCGCTTCATGCAAAAGTGTCTGTACATCCGCCAGTTTTTGCGACGGCGATGCCATCAGGCTGGGTGCCAGTGCGCCAAAACCTTGCCAGATCAACTGCTTTTTGACATCAGCCAGCGTTGATTTATCTAAACCTTCCGAGAGCAACAGGAGCCATTTACCATCCCATGCAGGTTGCTCTGCGCGATAAATTTTACTTTCTGCCCGTCGCGTCAGGCGCAAGCCTTTATCACTGAGGCTATAGAAACTGCGTCGCCCGATGCGGGAAACATCCAGCCAGCCTTCTTTATTAAGACGAAACAAAGCGGTGCGCACGAAACGCTCACCAAATCCCAGCCCTTCCAGCAAAGCAGCCAGACTACCCAGCCAGATTTCACCACCACGATGGGAAAGCGAATCACCATACAGAGAGGAGATCAAAGATGTGCCACTGACCGGAACAGCGTTTACAGCATGTTGGATAAAAGTAACAAGTTTACTCATTCGATTCAGTCTGTTGTTATTGTTGTGATTTATGAATCATAGCACAGGTCGTATCGACTTCTGGCCCTGGCGCTTTACCTCACCAGGGCCAGACGACACGTCAGGCACCAACAATATTGCGCAGATCAAACACCCGACACGCCTTGCCTTCTGAACGCGGGATACTGCCACAGTTAACGATCATCACATCGGTAGAGATCCCCACCATCGACTTAATCCGATGGCGCAGCTGGTGGCACACCTGGCAACGCTGCTCATGCGTCAATGTCAGGCTGCTTTCTTTCAACTCCACTTTCACAGAAAGTGAATCAAGATGCCCCCGGCGGTTCACCTCCAGTTGGTAATGGGGCGATAAATGTTCGAATTTGACAATCTCTTCTTCCAGTTGTGACGGGAAGACATTTACACCGCGAATGATCAACATGTCATCGCTGCGTCCGCTGATGCGATCCATGCGGCGCATAGTCCGCGCCGTTCCTGGTAACAGTCGGGTTAAATCACGCGTGCGGTAACGAATGACCGGCAATGCTTCTTTGGTCAGCGTGGTGAATAACAGTTCGCCATGTTCACCATCGGCAAGCGGTGTGCCGTCATGAGGATTAACAATTTCAGGATAGAAATGATCTTCCCAAATGGTTGGGCCGTCGGTAGTTTCCAGACACTCCATCGCCACCCCCGGCCCCATCACTTCTGACAGGCCATAAATATCCAGTGCGGTGATCCCCAGACGCCGTTCAATCTCTTTACGCATGGCCTGTGTCCACGGCTCAGCACCAAACACTCCAACCCGCAGCGAGCAACCGCTGGCATCACCGCCCAACTGCCGCTCCAGCTCTTCAATCAGGTTAAGGCAATAAGATGGCGTAACCATGATCATATCTGGTTGAAAATCGCGGATCAGTTGCGCTTGTTTTTCCGTCTGCCCACCAGACATCGGGATCACCGTAGCGCCCAGACGTTCGGCACCATAGTGCGCGCCCAGCCCACCAGTAAACAGGCCGTAACCATAGGCAACATGAATTTTGTCTTTGGGCGTGCCACCTGCCGCACGCAAGGAACGCGCTACAATATTGGCCCAGTTATCAATATCGTTTTGCGTATAGCCGACAACTGTCGGTTTACCTGTGGTTCCCGAAGAAGCATGAATGCGCACCACTTGTTCCATCGGCACGGCAAAGGTGTCGAAGGGATAGTTGTCGCGCAGATCCTGTTTGGTGGTACAGGGAAATTTACGCAGATCTGAAAGTTCCCTGAAATCATCAGGATGTACGCCTGCTGCGTCAAATTTGCGCCGATACATCGGGACATTTTCATACGCGTGTTTGAGCGTCCATTTCAGACGTTGTGTTTGCAACGCCTGTAACTCATCAACAGACGCGGTTTCAATCGGGTCAAGCTTTGTATTGGTTATCATTGTAGGGTACTCGCAGGTTGATATGCTCAAACACGCTCCAGAATCATGGCGATGCCCTGACCGACACCGATGCACATGGTGCACAATGCGTAACGACCGTTACGCCGATGCAGCTCATGGCTGGCAGCCAGTGCCAGGCGGGCACCACTCATTCCCAACGGATGGCCTAAGGCGATAGCGCCTCCGTTGGGGTTAACATGTGGGGCATCATCAGGCAGCCCCAATTCGCGTAGTACACCCAACGCCTGGGCCGCGAACGCTTCGTTCAGTTCAATCACGTCCATATCGTGAATACTCAGCCCCGCGCGTTCCAGCACCCGGCGAGTTGCAGGCACCGGACCAAGCCCCATCAGGCGCGGTTCCACCCCGGCGGTTGCCATGGCTACGATTCGCGCCCGCGGTGTCAGTCCTTGCGCTGCTGCCATCTGTTCACTGGCAATAATCAACGCAGCGGCTCCGTCATTCACCCCGGAGGCATTGCCTGCGGTAATCACCCCATTGGCACGAAATGGTGCTTTTAACCCACGTAACTGTTCCAGCGTCGTTTCCGGGCGCAGATGCTCATCATGTTGTATTTCTGTTACAACGCCTTTCTTGTTTTTCAACACAACCGGAACAATCTCCTCAGCCAGAATGCCTGAGGATTGCGCTTTTGCCGTACGTTGCTGACTGCGTAGCGCAAAACTATCTTGATCTTCTCGCGATATTTTTAACAGTTCAGCTACATTCTCTGCCGTTTCCGGCATGCTGTCAGTTCCAAATTGTTGAGCCATGAGCGGGTTCACAAATCGCCAGCCAATAGTGGTATCAAACATCTCAGCCTGACGAGAAAATGCACTGGTTGCCTTGCCCATAACAAACGGTGCCCGAGACATTGACTCCACGCCACCAGCGATCAGCAAATCGCCATCGCCCGCTTTAATCGCCCGTGCGGCGAACCCCAGTGCGTCCAGCCCGGAACCACACAAGCGGTTAATGGTTGTGCCGGAAACACTCTGCGGCAGCCCCGCCAGTAACGTCGCCATCCGGGCTACGTTACGGTTGTCTTCTCCCGCCTGATTAGCACAGCCGAGGATCACATCATCGATACACTCCGCATCGAGACGCGGGTTTCGCACCAGCAGCTCCCGCAAAGGGATAGCAGCCAGATCGTCAGCCCGAACACCTGATAATGCCCCACCATAGCGGCCAATTGGCGTACGAATTCCGTCACAGATAAAGGCTTCACGCATCAGGCTTCTCCTGTAATGGTGCCGCCGATGCGGTGAGATTTACCGCGAAACAGCGCAACCGTTTTTTGTTGTTGGTTAACAATTTCGATGTCGTAAACACCGGTTTGCTTGCCCTGGTGACGTACCTGCGCAGTAGCAGTTAAGGTGTCTCCGGCAAAGCCTGGACGCAAAAAATCAATCGTGCAGGCAGAAGCGACGGCTGCCAGCCCCTGGCTATTGCAGGCGTAGGCAAAGGCAGTATCAGCCAGTGAAAATAGCTGCCCGCCGTGGCAACTTTGATGACCGTTAAGCATTTGTGCAGTGACGGTCATGGTCACTACAGCAAAGCCTTCATCCATTGAGATAATGTCGATGCCAAGCGCTTTGGCGCAGGCATCGTTCTCATACATTGCATGGGCATTTTGCCAGGCCTTATGACTCATAACCGCTCTCCAGAAGCGCTCGTTGGCGCAGCAATGAACATGGGCGATAGCGTTCTTCGCCATAGTGATGTTGTAGATTTTCCAGGAGCCTTAATATTCGCTGCCAGCCAAGTTGCGCTCCCCAGGCAAGTGGGCCATATGGATAATTCACCCCAAGACGCATGGCGGTATCGATATCCTGTTCAGAGGCCACGCCTTTTTGAAGCGCATCAAGGGCTTCATTGATGATCATTGCTACCGTTCGCCAAATCAGCATTCCTGGGTAATCTGCAATTTGCAGCACTGTTTTGCCCTGCTGTTGCAGGTAATAAATGGCCTTGCGGGTCGCTGAGTCCGGGTTCACCGCTGCCGCAGCAATGGTCACCACCTTGCCCGCCATTTTGTCGACCACTACCACCGGGCGTGCCAGTCGTATTGCCAGCGCCTGTGCCGTCTCGCCTTGTGTCTCAATCAATAAAACATCGTCAATTTCCGTGACACCGTCACTTTTCTTTTCTACTTTCATTGGGCTAAAACTGTCGCTTACCGCTTCCAGGCCAACAACTGCCTCACGTTCCGCGCGCCAGTCGTACACGCCCAGCCCACTTTTCTTGCCCAACCGTCCACCAATCACCAGTTCCTGTTGCACCAGCGAAGGTAAAAAACGACGCTCCTGCCAGAAAGCGTTAAACACCGAACAGGTGACAGCAAAATTGACGTCCTGACCAATCAGATCGGTTAATTCCAGCGGCCCCATCGGGAAACCAGCGCCATCGCGAAGTGCAGCGTCAATCACTTCTGGTGCAGCAACCTGCTCTTCCAGTGCCCGCCAGGCCTCGGAATAATAAGGACGCGCAACACGGTTAACGATAAATCCGGGGGTCGAATGACAGCGCACTGGCTGCTTACCCCAACTCAATGTCAGTTCACACAACTGCTCGACAACTTCCGCTGCCGTTGCCAGCCCACTGACCACCTCCACCAACTTCATCACCGGTGCCGGGTTAAAAAAATGCAGCCCCGCAACACGTTCAGGATTTTTTACCTCCGCAGCAATCGCGGTTATAGAGATTGACGAAGTGTTAGTGGTCAATAGCGTTTGTGGCGGGCAAACTTCCGCCAGTTGTGCAAAGAGCGCTTTTTTAACTTCCAGACGTTCAGACGCCGCTTCAATAACCAGATTCGCTGCTGCCAGCGCGTGAATATCGGTCACCGGGATCAGGCGTTTCAATGTGCGTTCACAGGTTTCAGCGGTCAGTTTTCCCCGCGTCACGCGTGAATTTAGCCGCGCGTGTATCCCGTCGATTGCGCGGGTCAGCGCTTCAGCAGAAATGTCATACAGTAAAACCTGATGTCCATGACTGGCGGCAACTTCAGCAATGCCTGCCCCCATGGTGCCGCTCCCAATCACTGCCACAGTTTGCACATTTATCATCATGCTATTTCCCCGTGAACTGCGGTGAGCGTTTAGCCAGGAACGCACTGACACCTTCACGATAATCTGCGCTCCGTCCGGCAAGTCGCTGATAGTCACGTTCCAGATCCAGTTGCGTATCGAGCGTATTGGTTTCAGCGCTATTTATCGCTTGCTTGATAAGTCCAAGACCAAATGTCGGTTGTGTCGCCAGATGCCGTGCCAGCTGTTGCGCGGTATCTGCCAGCGTTTCATCATCAACAACCTGCCAGATCATCCCCCATTCGTGCGCCTGTTCAGCACTCAGTTGATTCCCCAGCAGTGCCAGCCCCATGGCGCGCGCTCGCCCAGCAACGCGTGGCAGTAACCAGGTTCCACCGCAATCGGGTACTAAGCCTAACTTACTAAACGCCATGACGAATTTTGCTGAACGGGCAGCAATAACGATGTCGCATCCCAGTGCCAGTGTTGCGCCAGCCCCTGCCGCCACGCCATTGACTGCACAGATCACCGGTTTTGGCAGTTTTGCCAGGCGACGTACCAGCGGGTTATAGAAACGCTCCACTGACATCCCTAAATCCGGTGCGGGGCCTGTGGGATCAACATTACGATCGTTAAGATCCTGACCAGCACAAAATCCACGTCCGGCACCTGTAATTAACAAGCAACGGATAGTGTCGTCGCGCTCGACCTGTTTCAGGCACTCTGCCAGTTGTGTGTGCATCTCATCATTAAAACTGTTCAGGCGTTCCGGGCGGTTGAGCGTTAGTGTCATCACGCCCTTTTCTACATGACTGAGGATGAATTCCATCATTAGCGTCCTTTAAAGTCAGGCGTGCGTTTTTGTAAGAAAGCAGAGATGCCTTCATGACGATCTTCTGTTGCCGCCAGCAAGGTGAATAACTGTCGCTCCTGGGCAAGTCCGGCTTGCAAAGCCACTTCCTGCGACTGGCGCAGCGCTTGCTTTGCCGCTTGTAAGGCCAGCGGCGAGTGACGTGCCATTTTCGATGCCAGCTGTAAGGCGTATTCGAGGGTTAAATCGCTGGGGAAGACGTCGCTAACCAGCCCGGCCTGCTGTGCTTGCTGGGCGGTGATACTTTCTCCGCTCAGCACCATTTTGCTGGCTAACGATTTACCGACACTACGGATTAAACGTTGCGTTCCGCCTGCGCCAGGCATGATGCCGAGAGTGATTTCCGGCAACCCAAAACGCGCGTTCTCTCCGGCAACCACCACATCGCACAACAATGCCAGTTCGCAACCCGCCCCAAGCGCGTAACCATTGACGGCTGCGATAAGTGGTTTATTAAAGGCCTGCAATCGCGCCCATAGCTGCGGGCGTGTATCGTTTAAGGTGGCCGCGAGATCTTTTTCTGCCATTTCGTTGAGATCGGCCCCAGCGGCAAAAAAGCGTGCATTACCGGTAATCACACAGACCGAAATGCTGCTATCGGTAGCCGCAGCTTCCAGTTCATTTACCAGTTGCGTCAGAAGGGCATTATTTAGCGCATTACGTGCGGCGGGACGGTTAAGGGTCAGCAACAATACTTGTTGCTGACGGCTGACGATCAGTTCGCTCATGCCATCCCCTTCGCGTCAAAGTCAACCACCACATCGCTGGTCAGCGGCAGTGCCTGGCAACTCAACACATAACCTGCGGCCAGTTCATCCGGTTCCAGACTGTAATTGGTTTCCATCGCCACTTTGCCACGCAGCACTTTGCATTTGCAGGTCGCACAGACGCCGCCTTTGCAGGCATAGGGCAGATCAGCCCCCTGGCGCAATGCCGCATCGAGAATGCTTTCATCGTCGGCATTAAGCACGATTTCCCGATCCCGCCCATCCTGACGTACAGTCACTTTTTGTCCGTCACTTTGCACGTTAACGCTACGTTTGACGCGCGTGCCAGGCGTATTAAACCGCTCCAGATGAATGGTTTTATCTGGCATTCCCAGTGCTTTTAAGGCGGCTTCCGTCTCATCCATCATCGCCGCCGGACCACAAATAAATGCCTCATCATAAAGACGAAAATTAATGAGCGAGGCCCCAAGTGACTGTAATTTTTCACCGTCAATACGCCCGTGAAGCAGATCGCTGTCGAGGGTTTCCTGACTGAAAATGCACAACAACTGTAAACGCTGAGGATATTTGTCTTTCAGGTCTGCCAGTGCCTGGCGAAACATCATGCTCTGGCTGGTACGGTTACCGTAGATCAGGGTGAACTGACTTTCAGGCTCGGTTTGTAAAGTGGTGGCGATAATCGCCAGCATTGGCGTAATACCTGATCCTGCTGCAATAGCCAGATAGCGGCCCTGGCGTTCGGCCTGTGGCTGATAGCCGAAATGCCCCTGCGGCACCATGACCTCCAGCGTCATACCCTGGCGGATGTGTTCGCGGGCATAGCGGGAGAAACGTCCGCCTTCAATGGCTTTCACCGCCACACTAATTTCGCCAGGCAGGTAGCTGCGGCAAATGGAGTAACAACGGCGTAATTCTTCACCATCAAGACTGGCTTTTAAGGTCAAATGTTGACCGGGGCGAAAGCGATACGCCTCCTGCAAAGGCTGGGGCACCGCAAAGGTAATGGTCACCGCATCACGGGTTTCCGGCTCGACTTTTGCCACTGTTAAGGAATGAAACGTTGTCATGGCATCCTCAAATACATTTGAAATAATCGAAAGGTTCGCGGCAACTATCGCAGCGGTACAATGCTTTGCAGGCCGTGGAACCAAATTCACTGATAAGTGTGGTATGGACGCTGGCGCAGCGCGGGCAACGTACTTCTGGCGGCAAATGGGCATGGCAACTGTGTCCGGCGGGCGGGCTAATGCCATACTGTCGCAGACGCTCACGGGCATCGGGGGTCATCCAGTCGGTGGTCCATGCCGGGTCGAGTTGCAGCACAACCTGAACGGGGGTAAACCCGTGGGTTGTCATTGCCTCACGTATCGCGCCAATCAAATGTTCCGTTGCCGGACAACCGGAATAAGTCGGCGTAAAGCCGATCACCCATCCTTCTCCCATCTGTGTCACATTACGCACCATGCCTAAATCGGTAATGGTCAGCACCGGGATCTCCGGGTCCGGGATCTGGCTGAGTAGCTCCCATATCTCATGAACCTGTGGCGGTGCAATGGTGGCCAGACGTTGCATACCCATCTCCTCTGTTACCATTGCTGACCGGGCAAGACACGCTGGAGATACTGCATTTCTGCCAGCATGGGTCCAAGGTGTTCGGTATGCAGTCCTTTTTTACCGCCAGTGCGATACGCCTGCTCTTGCGGTACGTTCAATGTGGCTTCGTTGATTCCGGCAAAAACTTCGGCTTCCCACGCTGCGCGTAAAGTGCGTGGATCAACCGCAATACCCTCTTCACTCAGTGCAATATCAATCTCGTCGGCATCGAACAGTTCGGCAGTAAAACGCCACAACTTGTCGATGGCCTGCTGCATCTTTTGCCCTGATACGTCAGTACCATTGCCCAGTCGCTCCAGCCAGCCACGACTAAAACGCAGGTGATAACGCGCTTCTTTAATTGCTTTGGCAGAAATCGCCGCCAGTTGCGGATCACGGCTTTCCATCAGACGGGTAAAGAGCGCCACATGCCATGCATCGATGAAATACTGGCGTGCAATGGTGTCGGCAAAATTGCCGTTTGGTTGTTCAACCAACAATAAGTTGCTGAACTGGCGCTCGTCTCGGGTGAAGGCCAGGGTATCTTCATCACCTTCTCCCGCTAATTCAGCGGCATACGATAAGAAGTTACGTGCCTGACCTAATAAATCGAGGCCAATGTTTGCCAGTGCGAGATCGATTTCCAGTTCCGGTGCGTGACCGCACCATTCCCCCAACCGCTGGGAGAGCACCAGACAGTTATCGCCCAGGCGCAAGGTGTAAGCCGTTAACTGATTCATTTCCGACCTCACATGTGCTCAATGCCATCAGGGATGGTGTAAAACGTTGGATGGCGATAGACCTTGCTTTCAGCCGGATCAAAAAATTCACCGCGTTCTTCCGGTTGCGAGGCAACAATTTCACTCGCCTTCACCACCCAAATTGAACATCCTTCGCTACGACGGGTGTAAGCATCACGGGCATTTTCCAGTGCCATCCGCTCATCGGCAGCATGTAAACTGCCAACATGGCGGTGTGATAAGCCCTGTTTGCCACGCACGAAAACTTCGTATAACGGCCAGTAAACATTACTCATTTTGAATCTCCTTATGCGACCTTACGGGCAAGTTGTTTTTGTGCATGGGCCAGCGCTGCTTCCCGTACCCAGGTACCTTCTTCCCAGGCTTTACGTTTGGCGTCGAGCCTCTCCTGATTACAAATTCCGCGACCGTTAATTACTTCGTTAAACTCCTGCCAGTCGATCTCACCAAAGCGGTAGTGACCGCTTTCAGTGTCAAAATGCAGATCCGGGTCAGGAACGGTCATACCGAGCATTTCAACCTGTGGAATGGTGTTATCCACGAAACGCTGGCGGAGTTCGTCGTTGGTGAAACGTTTGATTTTCCAGGCGAGACTTCTGGCGCTGTTTGGCGAGTTATCATCGTTTGGCCCGAACATCATTAAGGCTGGCCACCAGAAACGGTTAATGGCGTCTTGCAACATCTGCTTTTGAGCTTCGCTGCCCTGCGCCAGTGCCATGCAGGCTTCAAACCCCTGACGCTGGTGAAAACTCTCTTCTTTGCAGATTTTCACCATTGCTCTGGCATACGGGCCATAAGAAGTGCGACATAACGCCACCTGATTGACGATCGCTGCGCCATCCACCAGCCAGCCGATAACGCCGATATCAGCCCAACTCAATGTCGGATAATTAAAGATGGAGGAATATTTCATCCGTCCGTCGAGCATTTTTTGGTAGATGTCTTCTCTGGCGCAGCCCAGTGTTTCGGCGGCGCTATAGAGATACAGACCATGACCGGCTTCATCCTGCACTTTGGCCAACAGAATGGCTTTACGCCGCAAGGTTGGTGCGCGAGTGATCCAGTTACCTTCAGGCAACATACCAACAATCTCGGAGTGCGCATGCTGCCCAATCTGGCGGATCAGTGTCTTTCGGTAAGCATCGGGCATCCAGTCCTGTGGCTCGATAGCCGTTTCCTGGGCTATCCGTTGCTCAAAGCGTTCTTCTTGGGTCACGTCATCACCTTTACGATTCCAGTTTTCGTGAATTAATTAAAAACACGAATCACATTGTTTTATGAAAGTTACACAATGGTTAACTAAAATCACAAATTTTGTATGCTTGAACTGTGACGGATTTCGCACCCTATTTTTATAAATCATTATTTATCAGTGCATTAATGTTTTCCGCAGTTGCTATACAGATCGCATAGTTAACATTTCGTTAAAAGATCCCTTGCTTTTTATGATTCGCGATTTAACTATTAGCAACAGAAATGTGAAACATCTGGAGAGTAGCGATGCAGCAGTTAGCCAGTTTCTTATCCGGTACCTGGCAGTCTGGCCGGGGCCGTAGCCGTTTGATTCATCACGCTATTAGCGGCGAGGCGTTATGGGAAGTGACCAGTGAAGGTCTTGATATGGCGGCTGCCCGCCAGTTTGCCATTGAAAAAGGTGCCCCCGCCCTCCGCGCGATGACCTTTATCGAACGTGCGGCGATGCTTAAAGCGGTCGCTAAACATCTGCTGAGTGAAAAAGAGCGCTTCTATGCTCTTTCTGCGCAAACAGGCGCAACGCGGGCAGACAGTTGGGTTGATATTGAAGGTGGCATTGGGACGTTATTTACTTACGCCAGCCTCGGTAGCCGGGAGCTGCCTGACGATACGCTGTGGCCGGAAGATGAATTGATCCCCTTATCGAAAGAAGGTGGATTTGCCGCGCGCCATGTACTGACCTCAAAGTCAGGCGTGGCAGTGCATATTAACGCCTTTAACTTCCCCTGCTGGGGAATGCTGGAAAAGCTGGCACCAACGTGGCTGGGCGGAATGCCAGCCATCATCAAACCAGCTACCGCGACGGCCCAACTGACTCAGGCGATGGTGAAATCAATTGTCGATAGTGGTCTTGTTCCCGAAGGCGCAATTAGTCTGATCTGCGGTAGTGCTGGCGACTTGTTGGATCATCTGGACAGCCAGGATGTGGTGACTTTCACGGGGTCAGCGGCGACCGGACAGATGCTGCGAGTTCAGCCAAATATCGTCGCCAAATCTATCCCCTTCACTATGGAAGCTGATTCCCTGAACTGCTGCGTACTGGGCGAAGATGTCACCCCGGATCAACCGGAGTTTGCGCTGTTTATTCGTGAAGTTGTGCGTGAGATGACCACAAAAGCCGGGCAAAAATGTACGGCAATCCGGCGGATTATTGTGCCGCAGGCATTGGTTAATGCTGTCAGTGATGCTCTGGTTGCGCGATTACAGAAAGTCGTGGTCGGTGATCCTGCTCAGGAAGGCGTGAAAATGGGCGCACTGGTAAATGCTGAGCAGCGTGCCGATGTGCAGGAAAAAGTGAACATATTGCTGGCTGCAGGATGCGAGATTCGCCTCGGTGGTCAGGCGGATTTATCTGCTGCGGGTGCCTTCTTCCCGCCAACCTTATTGTACTGTCCGCAGCCGGATGAAGCACCGGCGGTACATGCAACAGAAGCCTTTGGCCCTGTCGCAACGCTGATGCCAGCACAAAACCAGCGACATGCTCTGCAACTGGCTTGTGCAGGCGGCGGTAGCCTTGCGGGAACGCTGGTGACGGCTGATCCGCAAATTGCGCGTCAGTTTATTGCAGACGCGGCACGTACGCATGGGCGAATTCAGATCCTCAATGAAGAGTCGGCAAAAGAATCCACCGGGCATGGCTCCCCACTGCCACAACTGGTACATGGTGGGCCTGGTCGCGCAGGAGGCGGTGAAGAATTAGGTGGTTTACGAGCGGTGAAACATTACATGCAGCGAACCGCTGTTCAGGGTAGTCCGACGATGCTTGCCGCTATCAGTAAACAGTGGGTGCGCGGTGCGAAAGTCGAAGAAGATCGTATTCATCCGTTCCGCAAATATTTTGAGGAGCTGCAACCAGGCGACAGCCTGTTGACTCCCCGCCGCACAATGACAGAGGCCGATATTGTTAACTTTGCTTGCCTCAGCGGCGATCATTTCTATGCACATATGGATAAAATTGCTGCTGCCGAATCTATTTTTGGTGAGCGTGTGGTACATGGATATTTTGTGCTTTCTGCGGCTGCGGGTCTGTTTGTCGATGCCGGTGTCGGTCCGGTCATAGCTAACTACGGGCTGGAAAACTTGCGTTTTATCGAACCCGTAAAACCAGGCGATACCATCCAGGTGCGTCTCACCTGTAAGCGCAAGACGCTGAAAAAACAGCGTAGCGCAGAAGAAAAACCAACAGGTGTGGTGGAATGGGCGGTAGAGGTATTCAATCAGCATCAAACCCCGGTGGCGCTGTATTCAATTCTGACGCTGGTGGCCAGGCAGCACGGTGATTTTGTCGATTAATCGGTGAATGAAGGGCAACGGCGAATAGTTGCCCTTTTATTTCACTAAATTTTGTGACGTTGTCACATTATGCATGATGTGTACATCTATTTTCAGGGCATCCACTGTATGAAAAGCTGGCACACCTGCCAAACAACCTGGCAGGTGCAGGCAATCCCCTTTGCATCAGTACTGATAATGTGAACCTGACTAAACCGCCCACAGAGCGCGGTTGCTAACAAGAACACAACATCTGACGAGGTTAATAATGGGAAGCCCCTCTCTGTATTCTGCCCGTAAAACAACCCTGGCGTTGGCAGTCGCCTTAAGTTTCGCCTGGCAAGCGCCGGTATTTGCCCACGGTGGTGAAGCGCATATGGTGCCAATGGATAAAACGCTTAAAGAATTTGGTGCCGATGTGCAGTGGGACGACTACGCCCAGCTCTTTACCCTGATTAAAGATGGCGCGTACGTGAAAGTGAAGCCTGGTGCGCAAACAGCAATTGTTAATGGTCAGCCTCTGGCACTGCAAGTACCGGTAGTGATGAAAGACAATAAAGCCTGGGTTTCTGACACCTTTATTAACGATGTTTTCCAGTCCGGGCTGGATCAAACCTTTCAGGTAGAAAAGCGCCCTCACCCACTTAATGCGCTAACTGCGGACGAAATTAAACAGGCCGTTGAAATTGTTAAAGCTTCCGCGGACTTCAAACCCAATACCCGTTTTACTGAGATCTCCCTGCTACCGCCAGATAAAGAAGCTGTCTGGGCGTTTGCGCTGGAAAACAAACCGGTTGACCAGCCACGCAAAGCCGACGTCATTATGCTCGACGGCAAACATATCATCGAAGCGGTGGTGGATCTGCAAAACAACAAACTGCTCTCCTGGCAACCCATTAAAGACGCCCACGGTATGGTGTTGCTGGATGATTTCGCCAGTGTGCAGAACATTATTAACAACAGTGAAGAATTTGCCGCTGCCGTGAAGAAGCGCGGTATTACTGATGCGAAGAAAGTGATTACCACGCCGCTGACCGTAGGTTATTTCGATGGTAAAGATGGCCTGAAACAAGATGCCCGGTTGCTCAAAGTCATCAGCTATCTTGATGTCGGTGATGGCAACTACTGGGCACATCCCATCGAAAACCTGGTGGCGGTCGTTGATTTAGAACAGAAAAAAATCGTTAAGATTGAAGAAGGTCCGGTAGTTCCGGTGCCAATGACCGCACGCCCATTTGATGGCCGTGACCGCGTTGCTCCGGCAGTTAAGCCTATGCAAATCATTGAGCCTGAAGGTAAAAATTACACCATTACTGGCGATATGATTCACTGGCGGAACTGGGATTTTCACCTCAGCATGAACTCGCGCGTCGGACCTATGATCTCCACCGTGACTTATAACGACAATGGCACCAAACGCAAAGTCATGTACGAAGGTTCTCTCGGCGGCATGATTGTGCCTTACGGTGATCCTGATATTGGCTGGTACTTTAAAGCGTATCTGGACTCTGGTGACTACGGTATGGGCACGCTAACCTCACCAATTGCTCGTGGTAAAGATGCCCCGTCTAACGCAGTGCTCCTTAATGAAACCATCGCCGACTACACTGGCGTGCCGATGGAGATCCCTCGCGCTATCGCGGTATTTGAACGTTATGCCGGGCCTGAGTATAAGCATCAGGAAATGGGCCAGCCCAACGTCAGTACCGAACGCCGGGAGTTAGTGGTGCGCTGGATCAGTACAGTGGGTAACTATGACTACATTTTTGACTGGATCTTCCATGAAAACGGCACTATTGGCATTGATGCCGGTGCTACGGGCATCGAAGCGGTGAAAGGTGTTAAAGCGAAAACCATGCACGATGAGACGGCGAAAGATGACACGCGCTACGGCACGCTTATCGATCACAATATCGTGGGTACTACACACCAACATATTTATAATTTCCGCCTCGATCTGGATGTAGATGGCGAGAATAACAGCCTGGTGGCGATGGACCCAGTGGTAAAACCGAATACTGCCGGTGGCCCACGCACCAGTACCATGCAAGTTAATCAGTACAACATCGGCAATGAACAGGATGCCGCGCAGAAGTTTGATCCGGGCACGATTCGTCTGTTGAGTAACCTGAACAAAGAGAATCGCATGGGCAATCCAGTTTCCTATCAAATTATTCCTTATGCAGGTGGTACTCACCCGGTAGCAAAAGGTGCCCAGTTCGCGCCGGACGAGTGGATCTATCATCGTTTAAGCTTTATGGACAAGCAGCTCTGGGTAACGCGTTATCACCCTGGCGAGCGTTTCCCGGAAGGCAAATATCCGAACCGTTCCACTCATGACACCGGTCTTGGACAATACAGTAAGGATAACGAGTCGCTGGACAACACCGACGCTGTTATCTGGATGACCACCGGCACCACACATGTGGCCCGTGCCGAAGAGTGGCCGATTATGCCGACCGAATGGGTACATACTCTGCTTAAACCATGGAACTTCTTTGACGAAACGCCAACGCTAGGGGCGCTGAAGAAAGATAAGTGATTGTTTCAGACAAAAAAACGGCACCAGGTGCCGTTTTTTACTTATGAGCGAACCAGATTAATACCGTACACACACCGACTTAGTTTCACACCAACCGTCCAGCCAGTCGGGGCCAAAATCACGGCCCGTTCCTGACTGCTTCATCCCACCAAACGGTAAGTTAGCGTCAATTAAGGTATGGCTGTTTACCCACACCGTACCTGCCTGTAAACGATCGCTATATTCCAGAGCCTGGGAGAGATTTTGCGTCCAGACACTGGCAGTTAAGCCATATTCCGTGTCGTTTGCCAGTTGTAACGCCTCTTCTCCATCCGCTACTCGCACCAGGTTTACCACCGGACCAAACACCTCTTCACGAGTTAAACGCAATTTAGCATCGGGATTTACCACCAGCGTTGGCGCAACATAATACCCCTCTCCGGCTGGTCCATTCGACCCGCGAATCAGCTCTGCTTGCTGTGCCTGCGCATCGTCGAGGAATGAACACACTTTGTCGCAGTGCGCACGAGAAACCACAGGGTTAATCTGTGCAACAGGTGACATCCCCGGTCCCACTTGCAACGATTTTACCGCCTGCTCAAATCCACTAACCAGCGTGTCAAACAACGGCGCTTCAATATAAATTCGCGAACTGGCGGCGCATACTTGCCCTTGATTCAGGAAGCTTCCGGTCATCAAGCCTTCAATAACCCATTGCGGATCAGCATCTTTTAATACAATTGCCGGGTTTTTACCGCCCAGTTCCAGCGTTACACGCGTTAAGTGATCAGCAGCAGTTCTGGCAATACCTTTTCCCGTCGCGGTTGAACCGGTAAAACTGATTTTCGCAACATGAGGATGTGACGTCAGGGCCGCGCCGCATACAGCACCTGACCCGGTGACGACATTAAAAACGCCATCAGGGATACCAGCCTCGCTGGCCAGTTCCGCCACGCGCAACATCGTCAGTGGCGTGGTTTCCGAAGGCTTAATCACGATTGAACAGCCTGCTGCCAGTGCTGGCATCACCTTCCACATACCAATCATCAACGGAAAGTTCCATGGCACAATTCCCGCCACTACGCCAACCGGCTCTTTACGCGTCCAGGCCTGATAACGCGCCCCCTGGGGTAAGGGAATCGACAAGTCCAGCGTTTTACCCGCGATTTTGGTCGTTAACCCGGCGGTATAACGCATCCAGTTCAGCGTACAGCCCACTTCAAAAGCACGGGAAATGGCAATTGACTTGCCTTGCTCCAGGGTTTCCAGTTGCGCCAGCTCCTCACTGTGCTGTTCCACCAGATCGGCAAAACGTAGCAGAATACGTTCACGCTCTGCGGGTAATCGCCCGGCCCAGCGACGCGAGACAAAGGCCCGCCAGGCAGACATGACTGCGTTATCTACATCCGCTTCGTTGGCATCAGCAGTAGACGCAATTTCTTGCCCGGTGGCCGGATCAAAGATCGCCAACCGTTTTTCACTTTGTGCGGGGCCAGGACGACCATCAATATAAAGACCGTGTTGACGATCGAGAAACTGTTGGACCTGGCTTAATACTGCTACATGCGGCTCTGTCATCACTTTTCCTTATTATTTACCCAGTGTGATTTCAGTGTACGCAGCGACAAGAAAAGTCACTTTTTTCGCTGTGACATTCGCTTTGTCAGCTGTGACAAGCTCCGCAAATCGTGACAATAACCGCTTATGTCTCTATGCCTGACAAGACTTATTTCCTATAGTCAGGCTCATTAGCTTCGTTTATTGCAACACAAATGCAACAATAAAAATACATTTCACAGAGCGAAAACGTGCCATGAACCCCGCAGTGGATAATGAGTTTCAGCAATGGCTTTCCCAAATCAATCAGGTATGCGGAAATTTTACCGGACGCCTGCTGACTGAGCGTTACACGGGTGTACTGGAAACGCATTTTGCCAAAGGACTAAAGCTGAGCACCGTGACAACCAACGGAGTGAATTTATACCGCACCTGGCAGGAAATAAAAGGCAGCGACGATGCCTGGTTTTACACCGTTTTTCAGCTTAGTGGTCAGGCAATAATGGAGCAGGATGAGCGTCAGGTGCAGATTGGCGCTGGCGATATTACGTTACTCGATGCCTCACGCCCCTGTTCGCTTTACTGGCAGGAGTCTTCTAAACAGATTTCATTACTTTTACCACGCACTCTGCTGGAACAATATTTTCCCCATCAAAAACCTGTCTGCGCAGAAAGACTGGACGCTGACTTACCCATGGTGCAACTCAGTCATCGCCTGTTACAGGAGAGCATGAATAACCCGGCACTTTCTGAAACAGAAAGTGAAGCTGCGCTACAGGCGATGGTGTGTCTGCTGCGCCCGGTACTTCATCAGCGGGAATCTGTTCAACCTCGCCGTGAACGTCAGTTTCAAAAAGTGGTTACGCTGATAGACGATAATATTCGCGAAGAGATATTACGCCCGGAGTGGATAGCCGGAGAGACAGGTATGTCAGTACGTAGTTTGTACCGAATGTTTGCCGATAAAGGTTTGGTGGTCGCGCAATATATTCGTAACCGTCGTCTCGATTTTTGTGCTGATGCGATTCGCCATGCCGCAGATGATGAAAAACTGGCAGGCATTGGTTTTCATTGGGGATTTTCCGACCAGAGTCATTTTTCAACAGTATTTAAGCAACGCTTTGGGATGACGCCAGGCGAGTATCGGCGTAAATTCCGCTAACTAATTCGCGTTGCATGTACTGCAACGCCAATTAGTTAAAACAGATATTTGACTATGCATTTTTCAGGGCAAAAGGCAATTTAACAGGAGTTTTTTAATATTCACCTTGTTTCAGGAAAATAGATCAATCGCTTTCTCCTGTAGCATTATCCCGATATTGCGGTTTTGCTATTAAAATTTTCGCACCCATTTACCGTTTATCCCTTGTACATATTCCCCCGGTTTGGCCCGAGCTACGAGCTTTTGCCCGGCGAGTTTCGCGATATCATCTACCGACACATTATTTTGCTTTGCCAGTTGTTGGTAACTCGCTTTACGTTCGGCATTAATGTCGGTTACTAATTTCTCTGTTTCAGCATCCGTTTTCAGCGCAACCAGATAACCATAAAATGTTTCACCTACCCGCCCCTGAGTTCTGGCTTCATCCAGAGTCAATGCCATTACATTGCTGCTTACCAGCCCAACAAGAAACGCACAAAGAAGTAATGTTTTCTTCATCATCGCCTCAGAAAAGATCGCTACGAGTTTCAAGCAGCTCTTCGACATCTTTGTCTGCCTTGATGATGATCTCATGCTCAATTTTAACGTTCATATTGATAGTGATCGGTTCCTTAGGTGCAGCGACTTCAATGCGAGGCGTACAGCCAACCAGCATAAAAGATGACGTCAACGCAGCCAGTAAAATTTTCATTGTTTTTCCTCACACTCTTTTCCTTGCGGACAGTCATTTCCCGGCAGACGTGCGTTCTGCTCCAACCATGCCTGGAGATTATCGCCAAAGCGTAAACTGCGCCACAGCGTAAAAATATTCTCTTCATGATGGTAATTAAGGTTTACCGTACCGCTTTTACCATCAACGCGACTGGTACCTGTAATGTTGGCCTGCATGGTTAATAAACCGAGATTATCTAAGTTAATTTTTGTCGATGACCGGCTAATTTCCATATAGCGCAACCAGTTAATTGCTGAACCCGCAGTCATATTGTCTTTCACCACCGCATCTGCGGTGTCTTTATCCAGCCGCAAGGTCATTGGCCCGCTATTTGCCAGCCAACCATCTTTCACTATCCATTTTTCGCTGTTTAGCCATAACGGCAATGCACCACTAAATGCCCCGGACATGGCGAATTGTTTCGGATTGACGGCGCTAACCAGTTCGCTGGATGAGAGATTATTCAGCCGCAACAGTGCCGGGTCATGTTGCGGCATACGTAATTGTTTCATCAGTACGTTACCGCCTAACACATCGACGCTAACATCAGTCAACAGCAAGGGTTCTTCTTCAGTCCACGGATAACGCCCTTGCAAATCAGCCGTAATATTTTTCGCTGTCACCAGATTAATCACTTCGGCAATTCGCAACGTAACGGGGCCGCGAGTCCCCAGATGCCAGGCTCCATCGGCAAAACGGAAAGGCAGGACAAAATCGACACCGTTAACCTGATTATCTGGCATCCAGGCACTACCGCCTTTCAACACGCCGTGTCCTCCCGCGCGGAATCCTTGTTCAGGCGCAGCAGAAAATGCAACCTGAGCATACAGTTCACCATCGCGTAAGTTCATCTTCCAGTCGGGTGGCACCAGCGGCTGGAATACAGTCAGTGATTGTTTTGGCCACCAGGCGTTACCGCGCAGACGAATACCGTCCCAGCGACCATTTACCCGAACCGGGCCAATCTCACCAGCATGTAAATCGCCTTTAAAGAGGAAATACGTCGGATCGCGCCCATCGACGCTAAATTTTAAGGTTGATGGCGGTAACACACTGCCGCCAGTGAACAGCGTTTGCCCGGCGTCCAGTGACAGCGCGCCGCTGAAGGAGGGATGCTGTGCGTCACGTACCCAGACGACGGGCTTGTCGAGAATTAATCGCGGCTTTTCTACCGTCATCGTACCGTATTGTAACTGGTCGAAACCGGTGGAGAGGTCGGTCAGCGTAATCGTGCTGTCATGCCATTCACCTTTTCCTGCGACATCCCAGGTGGCATTCATCGGTGTAAAACTGCCTTTTCCCCAGTAGCGCCACTGCCAGCGGCCCGCGTCAGGGAGAAAATCATTCGCCAGCCCATCCATATGCAGCACGAAATCGCCCAGTTCATTTTCATGCGCCTGCAAAATGGCCTGCAAACGTCCGTCAACACCACGTTGGGTGACTTTTACACCCGCTAAAGGCCAGCGGATTTCATCGATGTCCAGCGAATCGATGACTCTTCCCTTCGAACGTAATAACGCGCCTGGCTCAAAGGCCAGCGTTGGGTCAGTCAGACTTCCACTTAGCTGCGCGGGTAAGCGGGCATATAAAATGAGGTCCGCCTGTTTCGCTTCACCGGTCAGTTGCAGAGGCAGCTGGCTGTTATCCATGCTTAATTTTCCTGGGCCAAAATTTAGCACCGCGTTGCCTTTACCCGCTTGCCCCTGGGTCAGCACACTCAGTCGTCCGCTGATCAGAGCGTTCTCACGCCCTGCCTGCCAGTTGTCGACTTTGACACCCAGTCGGCCACTCAAAGGAAAACCTGCATACGGCCAACTCCAGCGACCATCGCTTACGGTCAATTGTTGACGAGTAATTTGCCACGGCAAATCGAGCAACGGATCGCCGTTATCCCGTGCCAGCACAATCAATTGCCCGCTATTTTCCTGCCAGTCCAGCTCTGCATCCACCAGTGACGGTTCCTGCGGCAAGTTTAACGTCGCAGTAGCATGCCCACTTACAGGAAGTCCATCCGGCACGAGCGGCATAGTAAATTCCCCCACCAGTTTAACCGGCGGCTGATTTTCAAACGCGACGACATCCAGTTCGCTGACTGTAAGTTGTTGCCCTTTCAGCTGGCCTTGAAATTTAACTTTTTCGCCCTGATAACGCAGTTGCTGGATATCAGAGGTTAATGCGAGAGAGAGTTTTCCCTGCCATTCCTGCCAGGGAGAAAAAATCAGTTTATCGATATTGATCCAGGTGTTAGGCAGCATGGACTGCCACTGCGCGAGGGTTTTTGGAGCAGCTGGCGATTGCTCCGTCTGCGGCAATTTCGCCAGACAAGCAGAATCAAGTTCTACCGTGCCGACGTTCAATAACCAGCGGCTGGGATGTGAAAGGCTGGCGTTGGTGATATGCGCAAGCTGACAATCTCCCACCAGATAACGGAGATCGGGAATGATTAAACCTTTACGCGTAATGCGTGGGCTTTCATCTAATGCAATACGTGTCCCGAGCGGTAGCCAGATGCCCGCCAGAGTGGGAACCCACAGCCCGAGCGTCATCAACAGCGTCAACGGCACAAGAATAATCAGTAATAACAGCGCGAGAACGGCTTTATATTTACCCAGCATGGGTAGTTAATATCCTGATTTAGCGAAAAATTAAGCATTCAATACGGGTATTGTGGCATGTTTAACCGTTCAGTTGAAGGTTGCGCCTACACTAAGCATAGTTGTTGATGAATTTTTCAATATCGCCATAGCTTTCAATTAAATTTGAAATTTTGTAAAATATTTTTAGTAGCTTAAATGTGATTCAACATCACTGGAGAAAGTCTTATGAAACTCGCCGTTTATAGCACAAAACAGTACGACAAGAAGTACCTGCAACAGGTGAACGAGTCCTTTGGCTTTGAGCTGGAATTTTTTGACTTTCTGCTGACGGAAAAAACCGCTAAAACTGCCAATGGCTGCGAAGCGGTATGTATTTTCGTAAACGATGACGGCAGCCGCCCGGTGCTGGAAGAGCTGAAAAAGCACGGCGTTAAATATATCGCCCTGCGCTGTGCCGGTTTCAATAACGTCGACCTTGACGCGGCAAAAGAACTGGGGCTGAAAGTAGTCCGTGTTCCAGCCTATGATCCAGAGGCCGTTGCTGAACACGCCATCGGTATGATGATGACGCTGAACCGCCGTATTCACCGCGCGTATCAGCGTACCCGTGACGCTAACTTCTCTCTGGAAGGTCTGACCGGCTTTACTATGTATGGCAAAACGGCAGGCGTTATCGGTACCGGTAAAATCGGTGTGGCGATGCTGCGCATTCTGAAAGGTTTTGGTATGCGTCTGCTGGCGTTCGATCCGTATCCAAGTGCAGCGGCGCTGGAACTCGGTGTGGAGTATGTCGATCTGCCAACCCTGTTCTCTGAATCAGACGTTATCTCTCTGCACTGCCCGCTGACACCGGAAAACTACCATCTGTTGAACGAAGCCGCCTTCGATCAGATGAAAAATGGCGTGATGATCGTCAATACCAGTCGCGGTGCATTGATTGATTCTCAGGCAGCAATTGAAGCGCTGAAAAATCAGAAAATTGGTTCGTTGGGTATGGACGTGTATGAGAACGAACGCGATCTGTTCTTTGAAGACAAATCCAACGACGTGATCCAGGATGACGTGTTCCGTCGTCTGTCTGCCTGCCACAACGTGCTGTTTACCGGGCACCAGGCATTCCTGACAGCAGAAGCTCTGACCAGTATTTCTCAGACTACGCTGCAAAACTTAAGCAATCTGGAAAAAGGCGAAACCTGCCCGAACGAACTGGTTTAATCTTGCCGCTCCCCTGCAATCCAGGGGAGCTGATTCAGATAATCCCCAATGACCTTTCATTCTCTATTCTTAAAATAGTCCTGAGTCAGAAACTGTAATTGAGAACCACAATGAAGAAACTAGCCGCGTTTGTTGCGCTAAGCCTGCTGATGGCGGGATGTGTAAGTAATGACAAAATTGCTGTTACGCCAGAACAGCTACAGCATCATCGCTTTGTGCTGGAAAGCGTAAACGGTAAGCCCGTGACCAGCGATAAAAATCCGCCAGAAATCAGCTTTGGTGAAAAAATGATGATTTCCGGCAGCATGTGTAACCGCTTTAGCGGTGAAGGCAAACTGTCTAATGGTGAACTGACAGCCAAAGGGCTGGCAATGACCCGTATGATGTGCGCTAACCCGCAGCTTAATGAACTCGATAACACCATTAGCGAAATGCTGAAAGAAGGTGCACAAGTGGATCTGACCGCGAACCAGTTAACGCTGGCGACCGCGAAACAGACATTAACTTATAAGCTGGCGGATTTAATGAATTAATAGCTGCCACAGCTCCCGGCGGCAAGTGACTGTTCGCTACAGCGTTTGCCGTTGGGTAATGCACACATCCCAATCGCCGTACCATCCAGTTGACGGGCAACAGAAAGCGAACCGCCGATCATTGCACAATTTGCTTCTCCACTACTGGACATCGACGCTTTTAAACCTGGCGCTACGTGCGCCGCAGTCGCCTGCTGAACAGGTTCACTACTACACGCCGACAACAATAAAGCGGCACACCCTACCCAAAACGCTGCTCGCATCTTTTCTTCCTCTGATCTTCAAGCCAAACGACACCGCCATAAATAATAGGCAGCACAGAGGGCGACGTCGAGAGCTGTCCTGCGCGTTGCCCCGCATTTTTACTTTTTTATGGCTATTTTTTTGCCCTCTGTTTGATCAAAACATTCATTACGCTGATGTGGGGGACACAAAAGCGAAAATGCAGAAGAAAGCCATTTGCTAAAATTGAAGGATTACTACTGGGCGCGCAGCAATTTCGTGCGCCCCTCATTTGCGCAATGTAAGGGTGTCATATGATTACTATTGACGGTAATGGCGCGGTTGCTTCGGTGGCGTTTCGCACCAGTGAAGTTATCGCCATCTACCCTATTACCCCCAGTTCCACGATGGCAGAACAGGCTGATGCCTGGGCCGGAAACGGCTTAAAGAACGTTTGGGGAGACACACCACGCGTAGTTGAAATGCAGTCGGAAGCGGGTGCTATCGCTACCGTGCATGGCGCTTTGCAGACGGGTGCCCTTTCAACATCGTTTACGTCATCGCAGGGTTTGCTGCTGATGATCCCGACGCTGTACAAACTGGCAGGCGAACTGACGCCATTTGTCCTGCATGTAGCGGCACGTACCGTTGCCACACATGCACTCTCTATTTTTGGCGATCATTCCGACGTCATGGCGGTGCGCCAGACGGGTTGCGCGATGTTGTGTGCGGCAAACGTCCAGGAAGCGCAAGACTTTGCTCTCATTTCGCACATCGCGACGCTGAAAAGCCGCGTGCCATTTATTCATTTCTTTGATGGTTTCCGTACGTCCCACGAAATCAATAAAATTGTCCCGCTGGCCGATGACACTATTCTTGATCTCATGCCGCAGGCCGAAATTGATGCTCATCGCGCCCGGGCGCTCAACCCGGAACATCCGGTGATCCGCGGTACGTCCGCCAATCCTGACACTTATTTCCAGTCTCGCGAAGCCACCAACCCATGGTACAACGCGGTCTATGACCATGTTGAACAGGCGATGAATGATTTCTCTGCCGCGACAGGTCGTCAGTATCAGCCGTTTGAATATTACGGGCATCCGCAAGCGGAACGGGTGATTATCCTGATGGGCTCAGCCATTGGCACCTGTGAAGAAGTGGTTGATGAATTGCTAATCCGTGGCGAAAAAGTCGGCGTGCTGAAAGTTCGCCTGTACCGCCCCTTCTCCGCCAAACACTTGCTGCAAGCTCTGCCGGGATCCGTACGCAGCGTGGCGGTACTGGACAGAACCAAAGAACCCGGTGCCCAGGCAGAACCGCTCTATCTGGATGTGATGACCGCACTGGCAGAAGCCTTTAATAATGGTGAGCGCGAAACCCTGCCCCGTGTCATTGGTGGGCGCTATGGTCTTTCATCCAAAGAATTTGGCCCGGACTGTGTACTGGCGGTATTTGCCGAGCTCAACGCGGCTAAACCGAAAGCGCGCTTTACGGTTGGTATTTACGATGATGTGACTAATCTGTCACTGCCGTTGCCGGAAAACACCCTGCCAAACTCGGCGAAACTGGAAGCCTTGTTTTATGGCCTTGGTAGTGATGGCAGCGTTTCCGCGACCAAAAACAATATCAAGATTATCGGTAATTCCACGCCGTGGTACGCACAGGGCTATTTTGTTTACGACTCCAAAAAAGCGGGCGGCCTGACGGTTTCTCACCTTCGCGTGAGCGAACAGCCGATTCGTTCCGCTTATCTCATTTCCCAGGCTGATTTTGTTGGCTGCCACCAGTTGCAGTTTATCGATAAATATCAGATGGCTGAGCGTTTAAAACCTGGCGGCATTTTCCTGCTCAACACGCCGTACAGCGCAGATGAAGTGTGGTCGCGCTTGCCGCAAGAAGTTCAGGCCGTGTTAAACCAGAAAAAAGCGCGCTTCTATGTGATTAACGCGGCGAAAATCGCCCGCGAATGTGGCCTGGCGGCCCGTATTAATACCGTCATGCAGATGGCTTTTTTCCATCTGACACAAATTCTGCCTGGCGATAGCGCCCTCGCAGAATTGCAGGGTGCGATTGCCAAAAGTTACAGTAGCAAAGGTCAGGATCTGGTGGAACGCAACTGGCAGGCTCTGGCGCTGGCGCGTGAATCCGTAGAAGAAGTTCCGTTGCAGCCGGTTAATCCGCACAGCGCCAATCGACCGCCAGTGGTTTCCGATGCCGCTCCTGATTTCGTGAAAACCGTAACCGCTGCGATGCTCGCCGGGCTTGGTGATGCCCTCCCCGTTTCGGCGCTGCCGCCAGACGGCACCTGGCCGATGGGCACCACTCGCTGGGAAAAACGCAATATCGCCGAAGAGATCCCCATCTGGAAAGAGGAACTCTGTACCCAATGTAACCACTGCGTCGCCGCTTGCCCACACTCAGCTATTCGCGCAAAAGTGGTACCGCCTGAAGCGATGGAAAACGCCCCTGCCAGCCTGCATTCGCTGGATGTGAAATCGCGTGATATGCGCGGGCAGAAATATGTCTTGCAGGTGGCACCGGAAGATTGCACCGGTTGTAACCTGTGCGTCGAAGTTTGCCCGGCGAAAGACCGTCAGAATCCAGAGATTAAAGCCATCAATATGATGTCGCGCCTGGAACATGTCGAAGAAGAGAAAATCAATTACGATTTCTTCCTCAACCTGCCAGAAATCGACCGTAGCAAACTGGAACGTATTGATATTCGTACATCGCAGCTGATTACACCGCTGTTTGAATATTCCGGTGCTTGCTCCGGTTGTGGCGAGACGCCGTATATTAAATTGCTGACTCAGCTCTATGGCGACCGGATGTTGATCGCTAACGCCACTGGCTGTTCTTCAATTTATGGCGGTAACCTGCCCTCTACACCGTATACTACCGATGCCAACGGTCGCGGGCCGGCATGGGCGAACTCGCTGTTTGAAGATAATGCCGAATTTGGCCTGGGTTTCCGCCTGACGGTCGATCAACACCGTGTCCGCGTGCTGCGTCTGCTGGATCAATTTGCCGATAAAATCCCGGCGGAATTACTGACGGCGTTGAAATCAGACGCCACGCCAGAGGTTCGTCGTGAACAGGTTGCAGCTTTACGCCAGCAACTCAACGATGTTGCCGAAGCACATGAACTGCTGCGTGATGCAGATGCTCTGGTAGAAAAATCAATCTGGCTGATTGGTGGCGACGGCTGGGCTTACGATATCGGCTTTGGCGGTCTGGATCATGTATTGAGTTTGACGGAAAACGTCAACATTCTGGTGCTGGATACGCAATGCTATTCCAACACCGGTGGTCAGGCGTCGAAAGCGACACCGCTGGGTGCAGTAACTAAGTTCGGCGAGCACGGCAAACGTAAAGCGCGTAAAGATCTTGGCGTCAGTATGATGATGTACGGTCATGTTTATGTGGCGCAGATTTCTCTCGGCGCGCAACTGAACCAGACGGTGAAAGCGATTCAGGAAGCGGAAGCGTATCCGGGACCATCGCTGATCATCGCTTATAGCCCATGTGAAGAGCATGGTTACGATCTGGCACTCAGCCATGACCAGATGCGCCAACTCACAGCTACCGGCTTCTGGCCGCTATATCGCTTCGATCCGCGTCGTGCCGATGAAGGCAAACTGCCGCTGGCGCTGGATTCACGCCCGCCGTCAGAAGCACTGGAAGAAACGTTACTTCACGAGCAACGTTTCCGTCGTCTGAATTCGCAGCAGCCAGAAGTGGCAGAACAGTTATGGAAAGATGCTGCAGCTGATTTGCAAAAACGCTATGACTTCCTGGCACAAATGGCCGGAAAAGCGGAAAAAAGCAACACCGATTAAATGCTCTGGATAAGGATTATCCAATTCTAAAAAAAAAGCCCGGACGACTGTTCGGGCTTGTCTTTTTATATGTTGGAAAATCAGTGGCAATGCAATGGCCCAACAGAAAATAAAATCTGTGACAATAAAGGCATATAACCCGCGCAGAATAACGTATAGAAAATTAAAAGTATAATTTTTATTTTGTATGTATTATCTTCGATACATTCACCAGACTTATTATCATTTCAGAAGAATTATTTGATTAAGGTTTTACTTAAGGCGTAACAAATGATATTTATCGGCTAACTGAACTTCTCCTTTAGGATGTTTTCACTCCCCGGAATGGGGATAAAAGGCAAATAAAATAACTAAAGGATTTATTCAATGAAAAGCAAAGTACTGGCACTTTTAATTCCTGCCCTGCTCGCCGCAGGTGCTGCACATGCAGCCGAAGTTTATAATAAAGACGGCAACAAATTAGATCTGTATGGCAAAGTTGATGGCCTGCATTATTTTTCTGATAATTCAGCGAAAGATGGCGACCAGAGCTATGCGCGTCTGGGTTTTAAAGGCGAAACCCAAATTAACGATCAACTTACTGGCTACGGTCAATGGGAATACAATATTCAGGCAAACAACACTGAATCTTCAAAAAACCAGTCATGGACCCGTCTGGCATTTGCCGGACTGAAATTTGCAGATTACGGTTCTTTCGATTACGGACGTAATTATGGCGTAATGTACGACATCGAAGGCTGGACCGATATGCTGCCTGAATTTGGCGGTGACTCTTATACCAATGCAGACAACTTTATGACTGGTCGAGCCAATGGCGTCGCGACTTATCGTAATACTGATTTCTTCGGTCTGGTAAATAGTCTGAACTTCGCGGTGCAGTATCAAGGTAACAACGAAGGAGCCAGTAATGGTCAGGAAGGCACCAACAACGGACGTGATGTTCGCCATGAAAACGGTGACGGCTGGGGTCTTTCCACAACATATGATTTAGGCATGGGCTTTAGCGCTGGTGCGGCATACACCTCTTCTGACCGCACCAATGACCAGGTTAACCATACTGCGGCGGGTGGTGATAAAGCAGACGCGTGGACTGCTGGGCTAAAATACGATGCTAACAATATTTACCTGGCAACCATGTATTCAGAAACGCGTAATATGACCCCGTTTGGCGACAGCGATTATGCTGTTGCAAACAAAACCCAGAACTTTGAAGTCACTGCACAGTACCAGTTTGATTTTGGTCTGCGTCCGGCAGTCTCTTTCCTGATGTCTAAAGGCCGTGACCTGCACGCTGCCGGTGGTGCAGACAACCCGGCAGGTGTTGATGATAAAGATCTGGTTAAATACGCCGATGTTGGCGCGACTTACTATTTCAATAAAAACATGTCCACTTATGTTGACTATAAAATCAACCTGTTGGATGAAGATGACAGTTTCTACGCTGCCAATGGCATCTCTACCGATGATATTGTCGCTTTAGGTCTGGTTTATCAGTTCTAAATCCTCCTGCCCGCTGTTATGGCGGGCTTTTTCTGCTTATTCTTCCTCCTTTGATCTAAATTAAAAATGTGAACTCCGTCATTACACAAAAAGTGTCATCTGGCGTTACACTTTATGCGGATACTAAAACAGGAGGTTTTATGAACAGAACGATTCTTGTCCCTATCGATATTTCCGATTCAGAATTAACTCAACGCGTGATTAGCCACGTTGAGGCAGAGGCAAAGATTGATGATGCAGAGGTTCATTTCCTGACGGTAATACCTTCACTGCCCTACTATGCCTCTCTGGGTTTAGCGTATTCCGCAGAATTACCGGCAATGGATGACCTGAAAGCGGAAGCCAAATCGCAACTGGAAGAGATCATTAAAAAATTTAAACTGCCAACCGACAGAGTGCATGTCCATGTTGAGGAAGGCTCGCCCAAAGACCGCATTCTGGAAATGGCGAAGAAGATCCCCGCTCATATGATCATCATTGCTTCCCATCGACCGGATATCACCACTTATCTGCTCGGTTCCAACGCCGCAGCTGTAGTGCGTCACGCAGAGTGCTCCGTGCTGGTTGTGCGCTGACACTAACGCCCGCACATTGCTGCGGGCTTTTTGATTCATTTCGCAAATGTGCTGACATTTTCCCCTCTAATCCGTACCATACACGCCACTGTTTTTATATCAGATTTCTTATGCTGGGCATTCCGGCATGACGCATACTCTTCTGATGCCATATAACGAATTGAGTCGCTTTTAAATGTCGCAAAATCAAGAAATTAGTAAGAAAGAACAATACAACCTGAACAAATTACAAAAACGTCTGCGTCGTAACGTGGGCGAAGCCATTGCTGACTTCAATATGATTGAAGAAGGCGATCGCATCATGGTTTGCCTCTCCGGGGGTAAAGACAGCTATACCATGCTGGAGATTCTGCGCAATTTGCAGCAAAGCGCGCCAATCAATTTTTCGCTGGTGGCTGTTAACCTCGATCAAAAGCAACCGGGCTTCCCGGAACACGTTCTGCCCGAGTATCTTGAAAAGCTGGGCGTTGAGTACAAGATTGTTGAAGAGAATACTTACGGTATCGTGAAAGAGAAGATTCCAGAGGGCAAAACCACTTGCTCACTGTGTTCTCGCCTTCGTCGCGGTATCCTTTATCGTACCGCAACGGAACTGGGGGCGACGAAGATCGCGTTGGGTCACCATCGTGACGATATCCTGCAAACGTTGTTCTTAAATATGTTCTACGGCGGCAAGATGAAAGGTATGCCTCCGAAACTGATGAGCGATGATGGCAAACATATCGTTATTCGTCCGCTGGCCTACTGCCGCGAGAAAGATATTCAGCGATTTGCCGATGCAAAAGCGTTCCCGATTATTCCGTGCAACCTGTGCGGTTCACAGCCTAACCTGCAACGTCAGGTGATTGCTGACATGTTGCGTGACTGGGATAAACGTTATCCAGGGCGTATCGAGACGATGTTCAGCGCGATGCAGAATGTGGTGCCGTCGCATCTGTGCGATACCAACCTGTTCGATTTCAAAGGCATTACCCACGGTTCTGAAGTGGTTAACGGGGGTGATCTGGCGTTTGATCGCGAAGAGATCCCACTACAACCGGCGGGCTGGCAGCCAGAAGAAGATGAAAATCAGTTGGATGAGTTACGGCTGAATGTGGTTGAAGTGAAATAACCAGGATAGCGCCCGATGCGCAAGCGTATCGGGCTACTCTTATGGAGGCCGGATAAGACGCGGCCAGCGTCGCATCCGGCAATCCCGCATAAGATGTTTACTTTTGCACCCGGCAATTCAACATTTCATTATTTTAATAACCGCACCCGGCACGTTTTTCCTTTAATCTTCCCGCCCTGTAACTGTTTCCATGCTTTATGAGCAACAGCCTGACGCACCGCGACATAGACATGCGCCGGATGCACGGCGATTTTGCCAATATCTGCGCCATCAAGCCCGATGTCTCCTGTCAGCGCACCTAATACATCACCCGGGCGCATTTTGGCTTTTTTCCCGCCATCGATACACAACGTTGCCATTTCTGCTTCCAGCGGCAAAATGGAACTATTAGCTGGCGGCGTTTGCCAGTTAAGTTTTATCTGCAACATGTCAGAAATGATATTGGCCCGCTGTGCTTCTTCCGGAGCACAGAAACTGATCGCCAGACCGCTATTTCCTGCACGAGCTGTACGGCCGATGCGATGTACATGAACTTCAGGGTCCCACGCCAGCTCAAAGTTCACCACCAGCTCAAGCGATTTAATATCCAGACCACGCGCAGCAACATCAGTCGCAACCAGTACACGGGCGCTACCGTTAGCAAAACGTACCAGGGTCTGATCGCGATCGCGTTGCTCCAGATCGCCGTGTAACGACAATGCACTTTGCCCTACTTCATTCAGCGCGTCGCAGACAGCCTGGCAATCTTTTTTGGTATTGCAAAACACCACACAAGAGGATGGCTGATGCAAACTTAATAACCGTTGCAACAGAGGAATTTTGCCTTTACTGGATGTCTCATAAAATTGTTGTTCAATGGGTGGCAAAGCATCTGTTGAGTCAATTTCAATCGCCAAAGGATCGCGTTGCACTCGTCCGCTGATTGCGGCGATGGCTTCCGGCCAGGTTGCCGAAAACAGAAGCGTCTGTCGAGATGCAGGCGCATAACGGATGACATCATCAATGGCATCGCTAAATCCCATATCCAGCATGCGGTCGGCCTCATCCATCACCAAAGTATTCAGCGCATCCAGTGATACCGTGCCTTTTTGCAAGTGATCCAGCAAACGACCCGGCGTTGCCACGATAATATGCGGCGCATGTTGCAACGAATCACGCTGCATACCGAACGGTTGACCACCGCACAACGTCAAAATTTTGGTATTTGGCAGAAAACGCGCCAGCCGACGCAATTCACCTGCCACCTGATCCGCCAGTTCACGCGTAGGACACAGCACTAAAGCCTGGGTTTGAAATAGCGACGCATCAATTTGCTGTAACAAGCCGAGGCCAAAAGCCGCCGTTTTGCCGCTGCCGGTTTTCGCCTGCACGCGAACATCTTTTCCGGCAAGGATCGCCGGAAGCGCGGCGGCCTGCACCGGCGTCATGGTTAAATAACCCAACTCATTAAGGTTCGTGAGTTGGGCGGGAGGCAAAACATTCAGGGTAGAAAAAGCGGTCACAATCTATTCTCGTGGTCATCGACGCAAAGTTAGCAGGCGCGTATCCTCGCAGATCTACGCTCACGATGCGACAATTTAATCGGTTCTTCATCAGGTGGTGGGTCAGGCATGGGTTGCGGGCGAGGGATCGGATCGGGCACTGGAACAGGATCGCCAGGAATCGGTTCAGGGACAGGAATTTGCAAATAAATAAGTGTCGTCATATTTCCCTCCGGTCATTGGGTGGACTCTTAAAGGGTAGACGCTGATAAATAACAGGCAAAAAAAAGCCGACTCATCAAAGTCGGCGTCGTACGAATCAATTGTGCTATGCAGTAATTCAAAAAAGGAAGTAAGACAATATGGAGCGCAACGCCCATCGCTTGACGTTGCATTCACCTGCAAGGGAGATATTGCCCTGAATGGGTAGAGAGTTTATTGACTTCGCTCAAACTTTGCGGCGTTTTTGTATACAGACAGCCGGAAAAATTGCTTTTGTTACAACCATTTACTACGGTGCAACCATAAAGCAACACCACCAATAAGAACAACTAACAGAATACAAAAAATTGAAAATCCGAATTGCCACCCGCCGCCAGGGATCCCACCAAGGTTGACGCCAAATAACCCTGTCAGAAAGGTACTGGGTAAAAAGACCATTGCCATCAATGACATTGTATAGGTACGACGAGCTAAATTTTCCTGCATCACCTGAGCGATTTCATCCGCCATCACGCCAGTCCGTGCTATACAGGCGTCGATTTCGTCAAGACCGCGCCCAAGGCGATCGGCAATATCCTGCATCCGACGGCGTTGGTCATCGCTCATCCACGGCAAACGTTCACTGGCAAGACGAGCATAAACATCACGTTGCGGTGCCATATAGCGACGCATCACGATTAATTGTTTGCGCAGCAGAGCCAGGAATCCACGCGGTGGAATTTGCTGATCAAGGAGATTATCTTCAAGGTCGATAATTTTATCGTGCAGCTGCTCGATAAATTCGCTGGAATGATCGGTCAACGCATCGCACACATCCACCAGCCACCCTCCGCAATCGGTCGGACCCGTGCCCTCTTCCAGATCGCTCACCACATCGTCCAGCGCCAGCACTTTGCGTTGTCGGGTCGAAACAATTAACCGCCCGTCCATATATACACGCATGGCGACCAGTTGATCGGGGCGTTCATCGGTGCTGCCGTTTATACAGCGCAATGTAATCAGCGTGCCTTCACCGAGACGGCTGACTCGGGGCCGCGTGCTCTCGCCCGCCAGCGCATCACGTACGTTATTGGGAAGCAGCGGTGTTGTCGCCAGCCATTGGGCGCTATCATGGTGTACATAATTAAGGTGGAGCCAGCAGGGATGCGCTTCATCAATCACATCTGTATTTTCCAGCGGTTTAACGCCGCCTCTACCATCCAGCATCCAGGCAAATACTGCATCCGGGACATTAACGTCCGATCCCTTAATCGCTTCCACAGTGCCTCCATCATCAACGCATTATTTTGTAGTCTAGCCTTCTGGCCCTGTTACGCAACATCTCATCACCCCATTACCCTGAAATGATTAATAAAATTCTGTCTAAATTGAATACAAAAAGCAAAATGCTTTTCCGTATACAAACCGTGTGAAGTGTTAAATAGCGTCTATCATTATCAGAATTATCTGATCATATGACATGGCTTTTTTGCGATCGGATAGCAACAAAAATTGATAAAAATAACGGGATCTCAATGATTACGCACAACTTCAATACCCTGGACTTACTCACCAGTCCTGTCTGGATCGTTTCGCCCTTTGAGGAACAGTTAATTTATGCCAATAGCGCGGCGCGACTGTTGATGCAAGACCTCACGTTTAGTCAGCTACGAACCGGTCCCTATTCCGTCTCCTCACAAAAAGAACTGCCGAAATACCTCTCCGATCTGCAAAACCAACACGATATTATCGAAATCCTCACTGTTCAGCGTAAAGAAGAGGAAACAGCATTAAGCTGTCGGCTTGTTTTGCGAAAGCTGACAGAAGCAGAACCGGTGATTATTTTCGAAGGTATCGAAGCGCCGGCAACGCTGGGTTTAAAAGCCAGTCGCTCGGCAAATTATCAGCGCAAAAAACAAGGTTTTTATGCGCGCTTTTTTCTGACTAACTCTGCACCAATGTTGTTGATTGACCCCTCACGAGATGGCCAAATCGTCGATGCTAACCTCGCCGCGCTCAATTTCTATGGTTATAACCATGAAACGATGTGCCAGAAACATACCTGGGAAATTAATATGCTCGGGCGTCGCGTCATGCCTATCATGCATGAAATTTCGCATTTACCCGGCGGTCATAAACCTTTGAATTTTGTTCATAAACTGGCGGATGGATCTACTCGTCATGTGCAGACCTATGCCGGGCCGATTGAAATTTATGGCGACAAGCTCATGTTATGTATTGTGCATGATATTACTGAGCAAAAACGGCTGGAGGAGCAGCTGGAACATGCTGCTCACCATGACGCGATGACCGGATTACTGAATCGGCGACAGTTTTATCACATTACGGAACCAGGCCAAATGCAGCACCTCGCCATCGCCCAGGATTACAGCTTGTTGCTCATCGACACCGATCGTTTTAAACACATTAACGATCTCTATGGGCATTCTAAAGGTGATGAGGTGTTATGCGCCCTCGCCCGCACCCTTGAAAGTTGCGCTCGCAAAGGCGATTTGGTGTTTCGTTGGGGAGGCGAAGAGTTTGTCTTATTGCTACCAAGAACCCCACTGGATACCGCGCTTTCGCTGGCTGAAACTATCCGTGTAAGCGTGGCAAAAGTGAGTATTTCGGGCTTACCACGCTTTACCGTCAGCATTGGTGTGGCGCATCACGAAGGAAATGAAAGCATCGATGAACTGTTTAAACGCGTTGATGATGCTTTGTATCGGGCGAAAAATGATGGACGCAACCGCGTGCTGGCGGCATAAGCCGCGGATGCGTCTCGAGATCAACGACTGCGCTTAGCGTGGCGCTCCCAGTTTTCTTGCTTCGCCTGCGCCGTTTTACGTAGTGCGACGTAACACGCCCCGCTGCCGCCATGATGCGGTAGCGCAGTGCAATATGCCTGAACATCATCAAATTCGGTCAGCCAGCGCGCCACATAGCTGCGGACAATATTGGCATGCGATTTATCATCCCGTCCTTTGCCATGAATAATCAGCACGTTACGCAAACCATCAGCCATGGCTTGTTGAATGAAACTGAACATCATTTTGCGGCACTCTTCCACCGGCTGGCGCAAAAGATTCAGGCTCGCCTGTTGCGGATATTTACCACTGCGCAGCTTATCCAGCACCCCATGTTGCAACCCTTCCCGCCGAAACTCCAGCGGCTGACTTAGTGGGATGATGTCGAGAAATCCGGTGGTGAGGAAATTATCAAGCTGCAGCGTGTCGATACGCTGCGGCGCACGTTGGTTACGCGTTGGATGCCAGTGGACATCGGTAGCACGTTTCAGCGGCTGGACATCTTCCATGGCGTCAAGAAACAGCGATTTGTCGTCAAGGTTCATGTTACATCCTCCCGCAATTAAGAGCGCGATATGATAACCAGACCGGGTCGGTCCAACAACGTATTACCCAAAATTCCAGTAATAAGTTCCAAATATTGCCGATATTTTAAGCAAAATGCTTATGCATGATTATTCATTCACGATATTAATAATGTAACTTATATTTTCGTGAAATCTGTCACTGAAGAAAATTGGCAACTAAAGGTTAAAACCGTTATAACACAGTCACCGGCGCAGAGGAGACAATGCCGGACTTAAGACGCGGATGCACTGCTGTGTGTACTGTAGAGTCTGGCGGATGTCGACAGACTCTATTTTTTTATGCAGTTTTAACTTTGCAGATAGCCGCATTCTCGCCGGAATTGCGTGATTAATGACGCGGTCAGTGGTGTCTGGCGACTATCACGCCGCTGAATCAAATAATAGGCCGCTTTCGGTAAAATTTCGCTAACCGGCAACATCACCAGCCCCTGTCCGTGCAAGGGATCGCAGCCCATTTCTTCAGGCAGTATGCTGAGAAAATCGCTTTTTGCCACCAGACTGATACAGGCTGAGAACGTCTCGCAGACTACACCGACCTGTGGCGTTTGCGCCTGATCGTCAAGCAATTCACTCAACTGTTTGTAGTAACTGCCGTGTGGCGTCGGCATTGTCCAGCTGTAATCCAGTAACTGTTTGATCGAACGGGCACCAATGGCGGGGTGTCCCGGGCGGCAAAAGATCGCGAATTGCTTTTCCAGTAATTTCTCAAAAGTAAATTCGTGGTCGTACGGTCCCTGATAATAGGTATTGATGGTGAAATCCAATTCTCCCTGACGCAATTCATTAATCATCGACACCAGTTGCCCTTCCATAATGCGTACTTTTACCTGCGGATGCTGCTGATGAAAACGAGATATGACAGCTGGCATCAGACTGCGGGAAATACTGGCCCCCATGCCGATATTAATCTGCCCTGCCAGTTGCCCTTGTCGTTGGCGAATTTCCTCTTGCGCTGCGCGCAGCTCTTCAAGAATAAGACTGGCGTGCTGATAAAAACTTTCACCGGCATCAGTTAACGTCACGCCTTTACTACGGCGAAAAAAGAGTTGCGCCGCTAATCCTTCTTCCAGCTCCTGAATAGATTTACTCAGTGCCGGTTGCGACATATTCAACATTCGGCTCGCTCCGCGAATGCTGCCCTGACGAGCCACTTCAACAAAAGCACGAATTTGATGAATTTTTACCTGAAAAGTCATGACGCCACCGATAACCGTTATTTATCAGACCAAAGAAACTGGCATCTACTTTAATGCAGATGATTGTGTCAGGGTAATTTATGAACGGTTAAAACTGTGAAAAATCAGTTAGTGATAAGTAAAAACTATCGCTACGTGAACCGGGTCACACTTTTTACTGATGACGGGAAAGGTTATGGAGTCTTTGAATCAATTTGTTAATTCGCTTGCCCCAAAATTATCGCACTGGCGACGTGATTTTCATCACTATGCAGAGTCTGGCTGGGTGGAATTCCGCACTGCCACCCTTGTTGCGGAAGAATTGCAGCAGCTCGGCTATTCACTGGCGCTGGGCCGCGAAGTAGTTAATGAAAGTAGCCGGATGGGACTACCTGATGAACTCACTCTACAACGCGAATTCGAGCGCGCTCGTCAACAGGGTGCGCTAGCACAATGGATTGCGGTTTTTGAAGGTGGTTTCACTGGTATCGTCGCCACCCTGGATACCGGTCGCCCCGGTCCGGTGATGGCTTTCCGTGTCGATATGGACGCGCTGGATCTCAGTGAAGAGCAGGATGTCAGCCATCGCCCCTACCGCGACGGTTTTGCGTCATGTAACGCCGGAATGATGCATGCCTGTGGTCATGATGGACATACCGCCATTGGGCTTGGGCTGGCGCATACCCTTAAACAATTCGAGTCCGGACTACATGGCGTCATCAAACTGATTTTTCAGCCTGCAGAGGAAGGTACGCGTGGCGCGCGGGCGATGGTCGATGCAGGTGTCGTAGATGATGTTGATTATTTTACTGCCGTGCACATTGGCACTGGCGTACCTGCGGGCACCGTGGTGTGCGGCAGTGATAATTTTATGGCAACCACCAAATTTGACGCGCACTTCACCGGTACCGCCGCTCACGCAGGCGCAAAACCAGAAGACGGTCACAATGCCTTGTTGGCGGCAGCACAAGCAACTCTTGCACTGCATGCAATCGCCCCGCACAGCGAAGGAGCTTCCAGAGTAAACGTGGGCGTTATGCAGGCAGGAAGCGGCCGTAACGTTGTTCCTGCCTCGGCGTTGCTGAAAGTGGAAACACGCGGGGCCAGCGACGTCATTAATCAATATGTTTTTGACCGTGCACAACAAGCGATTCAGGGCGCAGCAACCATGTATGGTGTCGGCGTTGAAACTCGTCTGATGGGTGCAGCTACCGCCAGTTCTCCTTCGCCGCAATGGGTCGCATGGTTGCAAAGTCAGGCGGCTCAGGTCGCGGGGGTCAATCAGGCCATTGAACGTGTTGAAGCGCCTGCGGGTTCCGAAGATGCCACATTAATGATGGCCCGCGTGCAGCAACATCAAGGGCAAGCCTCCTACGTGGTGTTTGGCACACAGCTGGCGGCAGGTCATCACAACGAAAAATTCGATTTTGACGAGCAGGTTCTCGCTATTGCCGTCGAAACGCTGGCGCGCACCGCGCTCAATTTTCCCTGGACGCGAGGTATCTGATGCAGGAAATCTATCGTTTTATCGACGATGCGATTGAAGCCGATCGCCAACGTTATACCGATATTGCCGATCAAATCTGGGATCATCCAGAAACACGTTTTGAAGAGTTCTGGTCAGCGGAGCATCTGGCTTCGGCGCTGGAATCTGCAGGCTTCACCGTTACCCGCAACGTAGGCAATATCCCAAATGCCTTTATTGCTTCGTTTGGTCAAGGCAAACCGGTTATCGCCCTGCTGGGAGAATATGACGCCCTGGCAGGTTTAAGTCAGCAAGCTGGTTGCGCGCAACCTACATCCGCGACGCCCGGTGAAAATGGTCACGGTTGCGGACACAATTTGCTGGGAACCGCCGCCTTTGCCGCTGCAATAGCCGTCAAGAAATGGCTGGAACAATATGGGCAAGGCGGCACAGTGCGCTTTTATGGTTGTCCTGGCGAAGAAGGCGGCTCGGGTAAAACGTTCATGGTCCGCGAGGGGGTATTTGATGATGTGGATGCGGCACTCACCTGGCACCCGGAAGCCTTTGCCGGTATGTTCAATACCCGCACGCTGGCAAACATTCAGGCATCATGGCGCTTTAAAGGGATCGCAGCACATGCCGCGAATTCCCCTCATTTGGGACGCAGCGCCCTTGATGCCGTAACGTTGATGACCACTGGCACCAACTTCCTCAACGAACATATTATTGAAAAAGCGCGCGTACACTATGCCATCACAAATAGCGGCGGGATCTCGCCCAACGTGGTCCAGGCGCAGGCAGAAGTGCTTTATCTTATCCGCGCCCCCGAAATGACCGACGTGCAGCATATTTATGATCGGGTCGCCAAAATCGCCGAAGGTGCGGCATTGATGACCGAAACCACGGTTGAATGCCGCTTCGACAAAGCCTGTTCCAGTTATCTCCCGAATCGCACCTTAGAAAATGCCATGTACCATGCCCTATCCCATTTTGGTACCCCGGAATGGAACTCCGAAGAACTGGCTTTTGCGAAACAAATTCAGGCTACGCTCACCCCCAACGATCGGCAAAACAGTCTGAATAATATCGCCGCAACCGGTGGCGAAAACGGCAAGGCTTTTGCACTACGTCATCGTGAAACGGTACTGGCGAATGAGGTCGCTCCATATGCCGCCACCGATAACGTGCTTGCGGCATCGACTGATGTCGGCGACGTCAGTTGGAAACTGCCTGTTGCCCAGTGTTTCAGCCCCTGTTTTGCCGTCGGTACACCGCTACATACGTGGCAACTGGTTAGCCAGGGGCGAACATCTATTGCTCATAAAGGAATGCTGCTGGCGGCGAAAACTATGGCAGCAACCACAGTCAATCTCTTCATTGATTCAGGGCTATTGCAAGAATGCCAACAAGAGCATCAGCAAGTTACGGACACGCAACCGTATCACTGCCCTATCCCGAAAAACGTGACACCGTCACCTTTAAAATAACAACAACGCAAACACAACAACCGAGGAATGCCCATGAGTATGTCATCCATACCGTCGTCCTCCCAATCCGGGAAGCTCTATGGCTGGGTCGAAAGAATTGGTAACAAGGTTCCCCATCCTTTTTTGCTCTTTATCTATTTGATAATCGTACTCATGGTGACGACGGCAATTTTGTCAGCCTTTGGCGTCAGTGCGAAAAACCCGACCGATGGTACGCCGGTGGTGGTGAAAAACCTGCTCAGTGTGGAAGGATTACACTGGTTTTTACCCAATGTGATTAAAAACTTTAGCGGTTTTGCTCCACTTGGAGCGATCCTGGCGCTGGTTTTAGGTGCCGGCCTAGCGGAGCGCGTCGGCTTACTGCCAGCGCTAATGGTTAAAATGGCATCGCATGTTAATGCCCGCTACGCCAGTTATATGGTGCTGTTTATTGCTTTTTTCAGCCACATTTCTTCCGATGCGGCGTTAGTGATCATGCCACCGATGGGTGCGCTGATTTTTCTGGCGGTGGGCAGGCATCCAGTTGCAGGTTTACTGGCCGCCATTGCAGGCGTAGGTTGCGGCTTCACGGCTAATTTACTGATTGTCACAACCGACGTGTTGCTGTCGGGGATCAGCACGGAAGCGGCGGCTGCGTTCAATCCGCAAATGCACGTCAGTGTAATTGATAACTGGTATTTTATGGCCAGCTCCGTAGTCGTACTGACGATTGTTGGCGGCCTGATAACCGACAAAATCATCGAGCCACGGTTAGGTCAATGGCAGGGAAACAGCGATGAGAAACTGCAGACATTGACCGAAAGTCAGCGTTTTGGTTTACGCATAGCAGGTGTCGTATCGCTACTTTTTATTGCTGCGATCGCGCTGATGGTGATCCCGGAAAACGGGATATTGCGCGATCCGATTAATCACACCGTGATGCCATCACCCTTTATTAAAGGTATCGTGCCACTGATCATTCTTTTTTTCTTTGTTGTCTCGCTGGCTTATGGCATCGCTACCCGCACAATTCGACGTCAGGCGGATTTACCGCATTTAATGATTGAACCGATGAAAGAGATGGCGGGATTTATCGTGATGGTTTTTCCCCTAGCCCAGTTTGTCGCCATGTTTAACTGGAGCAACATGGGGAAATTCATCGCCGTGGGGCTGACCGATATACTTGAAAGTTCAGGGCTTAGCGGCATCCCGGCGTTTGTCGGTCTGGCGTTGCTTTCCTCTTTCTTATGCATGTTTATTGCCAGCGGTTCCGCAATCTGGTCGATTCTGGCCCCCATTTTCGTACCAATGTTTATGCTACTTGGCTTTCACCCGGCATTTGCGCAAATCCTCTTTCGTATTGCCGACTCATCCGTATTGCCTTTAGCGCCGGTATCTCCTTTTGTTCCACTGTTTCTTGGATTCCTGCAACGCTACAAACCAGACGCGAAACTGGGTACTTACTATTCGTTAGTCTTGCCCTATCCGCTTATCTTTTTGGTGGTATGGCTGCTGATGTTGCTGGCGTGGTATCTTGTTGGTCTGCCGATAGGTCCGGGGATTTACCCACGTTTGTCTTAAGAGAGAACGGATGCTGAGATTACTTGAAGAAAAAATTGCCACGCCACTGGGTCCACTGTGGGTGATTTGCGATGAGCAATTTCGCCTGCGGGCGGTTGAATGGGAAGAGTACAGCGAACGCATGGTGCAGCTGCTGGACATCCATTATCGCAAAGAAGGCTATGAGCGCATTTCTGCCACCAACCCAGGCGGTTTAAGCGACAAGCTTCGTGATTATTTTTCCGGTAATCTTAGCATTATTGATACGCTTCCCACTGCCACAGGGGGGACGCCATTTCAGCGCGAAGTCTGGAAAACTCTACGCACTATCCCCTGCGGGCAGGTAATGCATTACGGCCAACTGGCTGAACAATTGGGCCGCCCTGGCGCGGCGCGTGCCGTTGGTGCGGCAAACGGATCGAATCCCATCAGCATCGTCGTACCTTGCCATCGGGTTATTGGCCGAAACGGCACCATGACCGGATATGCAGGCGGAGTTCAGCGAAAAGAGTGGTTATTGCGCCACGAAGGTTATCTTTTGCTGTAAACATTAAACAATTTGTGCCAGCTTGTTCACACTTTTATGTAAAGTTACCCTTAACAACTTAAGGGTTTTCAAATAGATAGACATATATTTACATCTAATATCGGAATTCTCTGCTGTTAAGGTTTGCTTAGACTTACTTGCTCCCTAAAAAGATGTTAAAATTGACAAATATCAATTACGGCTTGAGCAGACCTATGATCCCGGAAAAGCGAATTATACGGCGCATTCAGTCTGGCGGTTGTGCTATCCATTGCCAGGATTGCAGCATCAGCCAGCTTTGCATCCCGTTCACACTCAACGAACATGAGCTTGATCAGCTTGATAATATCATTGAGCGGAAGAAGCCTATTCAGAAAGGCCAGACGCTGTTTAAGGCTGGTGATGAACTTAAATCGCTTTATGCCATCCGCTCCGGTACGATTAAAAGTTATACCATCACTGAGCAAGGCGACGAGCAAATCACTGGTTTCCATTTAGCAGGCGACCTGGTGGGATTTGACGCCATCGGCAGCGGCCATCACCCGAGCTTCGCGCAGGCGCTGGAAACCTCGATGGTATGTGAAATCCCGTTCGAAACGCTGGACGATTTGTCCGGTAAAATGCCGAATCTGCGTCAGCAGATGATGCGTCTGATGAGCGGTGAAATCAAAGGCGATCAGGACATGATCCTGCTGTTGTCGAAGAAAAATGCCGAGGAACGTCTGGCTGCATTCATCTACAACCTGTCCCGTCGTTTTGCCCAACGCGGCTTCTCCCCTCGTGAATTCCGCCTGACGATGACTCGTGGCGATATCGGTAACTATCTGGGCCTGACGGTAGAAACCATCAGCCGTCTGCTGGGTCGCTTCCAGAAAAGCGGCATGCTGGCAGTCAAAGGTAAATACATCACCATCGAAAATAACGATGCGCTGGCCCAGCTTGCTGGTCATACGCGTAACGTTGCCTGATTTTTCCGCATAACTCACTATCCTTCTGTCATATCATTAAATTTTTCTGATTTATTGATCTGGCAGAAGGTTCATCACTGTTTCATTCACCAGATATGGGTTAATCTTTTAATTACAAACTGCGTTGACAGTTGTTGTAAGGAGACCCTGTATGGCTATGTATCAGAACATGCTCGTTGTTATCGATCCTAACCAGGACGACCAACCAGCATTGCGGCGAGCTGTTTATTTACATCAACGGATTGGTGGCAAAATTAAAGCCTTTTTGCCGATCTATGACTTCTCATACGAAATGACCACCCTGCTCTCCCCGGACGAACGTACCGCTATGCGTCAGGGCGTCATCAGCCAGCGTACAGCCTGGATCCACGAGCAGGCAAAATATTATCTCAATGCTGGCGTTCCCATTGAAATTAAAGTGGTCTGGCATAACCGTCCCTTCGAAGCCATCATTCAGGAAGTGATCAGCGGCGGGCACGATTTGGTGCTAAAAATGGCGCACCAACATGACCGTCTGGAAGCGGTGATTTTTACGCCAACGGACTGGCATCTGTTACGCAAATGCCCAAGCCCGGTGTGGATGGTGAAAGACCAGCCGTGGCCGGAAGGAGGCAAGGCGCTGGTGGCGGTGAATCTCGCCAGTGAAGAGCCGTATCATAATGCGCTCAATGAAAAACTGGTCAAAGAGACGATCGAACTGGCAGAACAAGTCAACCATACCGAAGTTCATCTGGTTGGCGCTTATCCGGTAACGCCAATTAATATCGCGATTGAACTGCCGGAATTTGATCCGAGCGTTTATAACGATGCCATTCGTGGGCAACATTTGCTGGCAATGAAAGCTCTGCGGCAGAAATTCGGCATTAATGAAAACATGACGCACGTAGAAAAAGGTCTGCCAGAAGAGGTGATTCCTGATTTGGCGGAGCACTTACAGGCGGGGATTGTGGTTCTGGGCACGGTAGGACGCACCGGTATTTCAGCAGCATTCCTCGGCAACACGGCGGAACAGGTGATTGATCATCTTCGCTGCGATCTGTTGGTCATTAAACCTGACCAGTATCAGACACCCGTTGAACTGGATGACGAAGAAGACGATTAACGACTCTTCAATAACTGACAAGGCCCGAGTTATCGGGCCTATTTTTTACTTACTGCTCTTCGCCGCCAAGGAAATAAATTCCCAACGGGATTGCCAGCAACACAGTAAAGACCAGGCTATAAACAAAAATCATCGATGACTGAATCACATACATTGATGTCGTCCACTCAGACAGCGGAATATTGTACTGTTCTATAACGCCGCCGATAGTCGCGCGAGTCACAACCGACGCCGCAATAATGAAAACCGCCAACAAACCAAAGAGAAATTTCTTCCCTTTCGCTGACTTCAGTTTCGCCATAATCATGATGTAATCCTTGTGCAGACAAATTTCTTGTTACCTAAACGTAACAATACCATGACATTTCACCGTTGTCTGCTCTGAAAACCTCACCTCTTAGCTGGATTTACAATCAACGCATTGATTAGTTAGCTAATATTGCTACTTCCTTCCCTGACTATTGATGATCTGAATGAATTGTCGCGGTAAAATAGCCCCGCCAGGGGTTTCCGGCATGACGACAATTATCTGGAGGAGCCTGATAAAACAATGATCGCTGAACTGTTTACAAATAATGCGCTTAATCTGGTCATTATTTTCGGTAGCTGCGCAGCATTGATTCTGATGAGCTTTTGGTTTCGCCGCGGAAATCGTAAAAGAAAAGGTTTTTTATTCCATGCGGTGCAATTTTTAATCTACACCATAATTATCAGTGCTGTTGGTAGCATTATTAATTATGTTATAGAAAACTATAAACTCAAATTTATCACCCCAGGCGTTATCGATTTTATCTGTACGTCCCTGATTGCGGTTATTCTGACGATTAAGCTATTTTTGCTGATTAATCAGTTTGAAAAACAGCAGATTAAAAAAGGTCGCGATATCACCAGTGCGCGGATTATGTCGCGCATTATCAAAATCACCATTATTGTGGTGCTTGTTCTGCTTTATGGCGAACATTTCGGCATGAGCCTTTCTGGCTTGCTGACCTTTGGTGGTATTGGTGGTCTGGCTGTCGGTATGGCCGGTAAAGATATTCTGAGTAATTTCTTTTCCGGGATCATGCTCTATTTCGACCGTCCTTTCAGTATTGGCGACTGGATCCGTTCACCGGACAGAAATATCGAAGGTACAGTAGCGGAAATTGGCTGGCGAATTACCAAAATTACGACCTTTGATAATCGTCCATTGTACGTACCGAACTCGCTGTTTTCGTCGATCAGCGTAGAAAACCCAGGACGAATGACCAACCGCCGCATTACCACGACCATTGGTTTACGTTATGAGGATGCGGCAAAAGTGGGCGTTATTGTCGAAGCCGTACGTGAGATGCTGAAAAATCACCCGGCCATCGACCAGCGACAAACCTTACTGGTTTATTTCAACCAGTTTGCCGACTCGTCATTGAATATTATGGTTTATTGCTTTACCAAAACCACGGTATGGGCTGAATGGCTTGCTGCACAGCAAGACGTTTATTTGAAGATTATCGATATTGTGCAGTCACACGGCGCGGACTTTGCCTTCCCCAGCCAGACGCTGTATATGGATAACATTACACCGCAGGAACAGGGGCGCTAAATCAGACATCACTGGCGTTATCCACAAGGGTAACGCCAGTTCCCATCACATCAATGCTTCACAATATACATAGTCCGGCTGTACGCCACATCTTCCGGGTTATTAATGGGATAACCTTTCAGCCACGGCTTGATTAATCGTCCATTGGTATATTGATAAATTGGTGCAATCGGTGCTTGCTCCATGAGGATTTTTTCTGCCGCGTTGTAATCGGCATTACGCGCTTTAACGGTATTTTCCGTCGATGCCTGGGCCAGAACTTTGTCGTATGCCGGATTGTTAAAGCGTGAAATATTTCCTGAATGCGTTGACGTTAATAATGTCAGGAAAGTGGAGGGTTCATTATAATCCCCCACCCATGAGGCGCGGATAACATCAAAATTGCCGGTGTTACGGCTATCGATATAGGTTTTCCATTCCTGATTTTGCAATTTAACATCTACGCCAAGGTTCTTTTTCCACATCGATGCTACAGCAATCGCAATTTTTTGATGGTTTTCTGAAGTGTTATACAAAAGCGTCAGCTTCAGCGGTTTTTGCGGACCATAACCAGCTGCGCTCAACAAAGTTTTTGCCTGCGCATTCAGTTCTTCCTGACTCATTTGTTCAAACGGCGAAGGTTCCGGCGTAAATCCGGCGGTAACATCTGGTGTAAAATGCCACGCTGGCTTTTCGCCCGTCCCTAATACTTTTTCGGTCATCAGGCGGCGATCTATCGTCATACTTAATGCCAGACGAACGCGCTGATCTGCCGTCGGCCCTTTTTGCGTGTTAAACGCATAATAATAGGTCCCGAGCTGCGGCGGCGTATAAACCTGCCCCGGAATATCCTTCAACAGCTTCTGATACATATTTTTCGGGAAGGATTCGGTGATATCAATATCCCCCGCGAGGTAACGCTTAGTGGCTGCGGATTCCTGATTAATTGGCAGGAAGGTCACTTTTTGCAGTACCGTTTTGGCGTTATCCCAATAATGGGTATTCGGTACCACGACCAGTTTTTCATTGACTACGCGTTCTTTAAGAACATAAGCGCCATTGCCGATCAGATTTCCGGGTTTCGTCCACTCTTTACCGCTTTCTACGTTGGCTTTTTGCACCGGGAAGAAGGCAAAGTTAGCGGTTAAATTCACAAACCACGGCAACGGTTTATCAAGCTGAATTTTCAAGGTATGGGCATCAACTGCGGTGACGCCAAGCTGGTCAGGCGTAGCTTTACCATCAATAATCGCCTGTGCGTTGTTGATTCCCGCCAGCGCGGCAAACCATGCAAATGGCGATAGCGTTTTCGGGTCCACCAGACGTTGCCAGCTGTAGACAAAATCTTGCGCCGTTACCGGTGTGCCATCCGCCCATTTTGCGTTATCGCGCAGGGTAAAAGTCCAGATACGGTTGTCATTACTTTTCCACTGAGTCGCAACGCCGGGGACAATCTCCCCTTTCTCGTTCTGATTCACCAGTCCTTCAAACAGATCGCGAATGACCTGAATCTCTGGCAGGCCCACGGCTTTAGCGGGATCCAGCGACGCAGGCTCATCTTTAATGTGGCGCACCAGCTCCTGCTTCTCTGCCAGTACTGTGCCGCTCGGAACTTCTGCAGCATACGAAAGAGAAATGCTGCTGACCAACAGCGCACAACACGTGACTGAAACAGAGTGCTTCATAAGTTTCCCTCTAACCGACATTAAAATTGATGCGTAATTATTTGTTTCGCCTTAAAGAAATGCAAACAACTTCCATCAAAAAAGTGACACAGGAAGCATAAAATGTTTTATGTATCAATATATTAAATCAGATTTAGTGTAAATAATCGACGCCAAAATGCGGTAAAGCACATAGAACACCGAACACTACATTCAGGCTTCGCACGTTCAAACCAGTTTTCGGTATCATAATCAGCATCTGTCGCCATTGTACGAAGAATAAAAAATAACCAAAACGTTGATAGGAACTGAGAATACGTTAAGAGAGAAATTAAATTAATGTATCAGCAAGTAGTGCTAAACAGCACCTTTATACTTCAGCCTATCTATAAATAATGAGAATGCCGAGCCAGCATGTCGACGGTGTGGATAGTACAGGTGATAACCGGGTAAATCTGGTGTGAATTTATCCAAAACACGTATCAGTTTTTTTTCTTTAATAGCCCGCTCAACCTGATCATAAGGTAGATACGCCAATCCATGCCCATCAATTGCAGCATCAATGATCAGGTCTATCGTATTCAGTAAAAGCTGACCTTCCATGCGAACACGAACTTCACGTCCACCGCGTATTAATCTCCAGCGATTTGCTGTACCCGATGTGGGAAGATACAAATTAATTGCCTGATGATCTATTAATTGTGACACTGACGTTGGAACACTTCGGCGAGAAAAATAATCCGGTGAGCCAACAATAGCCATTGGTATATCTGGCCCGATTCGAATGGCGATCATATCTTTATCCATCTCCCCACCCAGACGGACGCCTGCATCAAAACGTTCAGAAACGACATCGGTCAAACCATAATCAATGGTGAGCTGAATATCAATTTCAGGATGCGATTTCAGGAATGTGCGCATTGCTGGTAACAATATCGTTTTTGCTGCATGTTCTACAGTAGTAATACGTATTGTCCCGGATGGGCGGTTCTGCAGCTCGCTCAGGGATGCCAGGGCTGAATCTATGTCATGCAACATAGGGCCAAGAACAGACAAAAGATGCTCGCCCGCTTCAGTTGGAACAACGCTGCGCGTGGTTCGCGTCAGAAGCCGCAATCCCAATCGTTCTTCTATACGACGCACTATCTGGCTTAAAGCTGACTGCGCCATGCTCAGGCGGGCTGCTGCACGAGTGAAGCTACGCTCCTCTGCAACGACGACAAACGCCATCAGATCAGCGATTTCTTCACGCTTCATTCAGTATCTCCATGCAATCTATTAATCATTTAAATGATAGGTCTAATCATGATTTTGGGTCTAATCAACTTAATGATCAATATCTATAGTGATATCACCAACCGTTAAAACGAACCGACAACTCCATGAGGAACGGAATGATGAATAATAAAGTCAGCTTCACTAACAGCAATAATCCAACCATCTCTTTGTCTGCAGTGATCTATTTCCCTCCAAAATTTGATGAAACCCGTCAGTATCAGGCAATTGTGGTATCTCACCCAGGTGGGGGCGTTAAAGAACAAACGGCCGGAACCTATGCCAAAAAACTGGCGGAAAAGGGATTTGTCACTATTGCTTATGACGCATCTTATCAAGGTGAAAGTGGCGGCGAGCCGCGTCAGTTAGAAAACCCATACATTCGTACTGAAGACATCAGTGCCGTGATTGATTACCTGACAACGCTTTCTTATGTCGACAATACCCGAATTGGTGCGATGGGAATTTGTGCCGGTGCAGGATATACAGCCAATGCTGCAATTCAGGATCGCCGCATCAAGGCCATCGGTACCGTTAGTGCGGTCAATATTGGTTCGATGTTCCGTAATGGTTGGGAAAACAATGTGAAATCTATTGATGCCCTGCCATACGTTGAAGCGGGTTCAAACGCCCGAACCAGCGATATTAGCAGCGGAGAATATGCCGTTATGCCACTGGCACCAATGAAGGAGTCCGATGCGCCGAACGAAGAACTGCGTCAGGCCTGGGAGTATTACCACACCCCTCGCGCGCAGTATCCAACAGCACCGGGTTACGCTACTTTGCGCAGCCTTAACCAGATTATTACCTATGATGCTTACCATATGGCGGAAGTGTACCTGACTCAGCCGATGCAGATTGTGGCGGGCAGCCAGGCAGGGAGCAAATGGATGAGTGACGACCTGTACGATCGGGCATCAAGCCAGGATAAACGCTATCACATTGTTGAAGGCGCAAACCATATGGATCTTTATGACGGCAAAGCCTATGTGGCTGAAGCAATTTCAGTATTAGCTCCGTTCTTTGAGGAAACTCTGTAATGAAACATATTCAAATCCGCAATAGTGATATGGCCTGGCATATTGCTGCCAATATTCAGTTTCCACCAAATTTTGATGAGTCAAAACAGTATCCGGCGATTATCAGCGTCCATCCTTTTGGCAGTTGTAAGGAGCAGACGTCTGGCAATATCTATGGCAAAGCATTGGCTGAAAAAGGCTATCTCGTTCTCGCTTATGACGCCAGTTTCCAGGGAGAATCTGGTGGGGAGCCTCGCTGGATAGAAGATCCGACACAGCGCGTAGAGGATATTAGCCGTGTTATCGATTATGCAGTAACTCTGCCATATGTTAATGCTGAACGTATTGGCGTGCTGGGAGTGTGTGGGGGTGGTGGCTATGCCATTAATGCCGCGCTGACAGAAAAACGAATTAAAGCAGTAGTGAGTATTACGGGTGTTAATATCGGGCGTCTTTTTCGGGAAGGTTTCAGCAATTACGATCCGATTGGCGCATTGAATGCAATGGCGTCGCAACGAACCAAAGAGGCTCGTGGTGGAGAATTACAGATCAACGAATTACTTCCCGCCAGCCTGGATGCAGCAAAATCCCATGGACTGACCGAACGCGATGTTTATGAAGCAACTGACTACTATAAAACACCACGCGGGCAACAACCGGGAGGTGCGACAAAAATGTTGTTCTCACATGCACAGAAAACGCTGGCCTGGGATGCCTTCGCATTTACTGAAGTGTTACTGACTCAGCCGGTGATGGTAGTAGTTGGTGAAAAAGTCGGTGCCTTCGGTGCTTATCGTGATGGACTGGAAGTCTATGGCCGGGCGATGGTTTCGCAGGATCGTCAGTTAGTTTCATTACCCGATTTCTCACATTATGAACTGTATGACAAACCGGAAGCAGTTCAGGAGGCGCTGGAAAAAGTTATTCCTTTTTTCAACACCCATCTGGGATAAGTTTCATGAGAAATATTATGAAAAATGTACTGATTCTTGGTGCTGGCGGTCAGATAGCCCGCCATGTGATTAATCAACTGGCAGATAAACAAACCATTAAACAAACTTTATTTGCCCGTCAGCCAGCAAAAATCCACAAACCCTATCCAACTAATAGCAAGATTATTATGGGAGATGTACTGAATCATGCAGCACTGAAGCAGGCCATGCAGGGACAGGACGTTGTGTATGCCAACCTTACGGGGGAAGATTTAGATATTCAGGCAAATTCAGTGATCGCTGCGATGAAAGCCTGTGATGTTAAACGTCTGATCTTTGTTCTTTCCCTCGGTATTTATGATGAAGTTCCAGGAAAATTTGGCGAATGGAATAATGCAGTTATTGGTGAGCCCCTAAAACCATTCCGCAGGGCTGCGGATGCAATTGAGGCTTCTGGACTGGAATATACAATTCTTCGCCCTGCCTGGCTGACTGATGAAGATATTATTGATTATGAGCTTACCTCACGCAATGAACCATTCAAAGGTACGATCGTATCACGTAAGAGTGTCGCAGCATTAATCACAGATATCATCGATAAACCTGAGAAACACATTGGTGATAATATAGGTATCAATCAACCCGTGACTGATGGTGACAAGCCATTATTCATTTAAATCAATTACATAGTTACCATCGTAATGTACTATGTGCAGTACGATTTATTAAACTTATTAAGGTGAACTGATCAATCCGATGCGATTAACATGTGTAGAACCAGTAAGAATAAAATACGCCATGTATATAACATTACGACTTACATCTAAGTCAGCATAATTCTAATATCTGCACATCAATAAAAATGCAAACAACTTCCGGCAAAAAAGTGATACAAGATCGATGACATAGCGTTGAAGAAAAGGATTTGATAATCCGCAAAATTTGCACAACACTGCCTGTAATACTTCCTGAACCAGAGACGATCATGACCGTAAACCGCCCACGCGCCGAACGCGGCGCATTTCCGCCCGGAACAGAACATTACGGACGTTCATTATTGGGCGCGCCGTTAATCTGGTTTCCGGCCACTGCAGCCAGTCGCGAAAGTGGTTTGATTCTGGCTGGCACTCACGGTGATGAAAACTCTTCGGTCGTCACGCTCTCCTGTGCTCTGCGGACTTTGACACCTTCTTTGCGCCGCCATCATGTGGTGCTGTGTGTGAATCCTGACGGCTGCCAGCTGGGGTTACGGGCCAATGCTAATGGTGTGGATTTAAACAGAAACTTTCCGGCGGCGAACTGGAAGGAAGGTGAAACGGTTTATCGCTGGAACAGCGCCGCTGAAGAACGTGATGTCGTATTACTGACAGGTGACAAACCTGGCTCCGAACCTGAAACCCAGGCGCTGTGCCAGCTTATACACCGCATTCAACCTGCCTGGGTGGTCTCATTCCACGATCCACTGGCCTGTATTGAAGATCCCAGACACAGCGAATTAGGCGAATGGCTGGCCCAGGCGTTTGAATTGCCTCTGGTAACCAGCGTCGGTTATGAAACGCCTGGCTCTTTCGGCAGTTGGTGTGCAGATCTCAACTTGCATTGCATCACCGCAGAGTTTCCGCCCATCTCCTCCGACGAAGCCAGCGAAAAATATCTCTTTGCGATGGCAAACTTGCTGCGCTGGCATCCTAAAGATGCAATTCGCCCGTCGTGAACTGAAGCGCCGGTTCCACATCTACCGCCAGCCAGGTCGGTCCGTCAAGATCGGCGAAACTGACCTGCGGCACCAGCGGTAAAGCGGCGCTAATGGCACGAGAGGTACACAACATGCAGCCCAGCATCAGACTGAAACCTTGTGCACGCGCTTCAGTCGCCAGCGCCAGCGCTTCCGTCAGACCACCGGTTTTATCGAGCTTAATGTTAACCATCTCATAGCGCCCTTTCAGCGCCTTCAGATTGCTACGTGTATGACAACTCTCATCAGCACAAATCGGCAACGGATGAATAAAATTCTCCAGCGCCGCATCGTCCTGCGCAGGAAGGGGTTGTTCAAGCATCGCAACGCCTAAATCCGCCAATAGCTGGCAACGCGCCGCCAACCCTTCTGCACGCCAGGATTCATTTGCATCAACGATCAGCGTCGCATCGGGCACAGCTGTGCGAATTGCCACCATCCGCTCACTAATAAGATGGTTATCCAGCTTCACTTTCAGTAATTTCGCGCCTGCCTGCCAGAGTGTTGATGCACTATTGGCCATCTGATCAGGCGTACCGATGACTACCGTCTGTGCAGTGATAACTGTCTCGGGAAGCGTTATGCCGATCAAATCAGCCAGCGATTGCTGCTGTTTTCGCGCGGCCAGATCCCACAATGCACAATCCAGCGCATTACGTGCTGCGCCGGCAGGGAGAATTTTTTGCAACTCCTCCCGTGTCAGCCCTTTCTCTAATTGCGACACGACGCTCATAATTTGCGCCATTACCGAGGCATCACTTTCTCCATAACGCGGATACGGCGTGCATTCGCCGGTGCCTTTAATACCCTCTTCTTCCAGTTCAACCACCACCACGCGCGCTTCACTGCGACTTCCCCGGGCAATCACAAACGGGGTATGTAAGGGCCAGGCTTCCTCAAATACCTTAACGGTTCTCATCTTTACTCCTTGTTGTCGCGGTGGTCTGCGGATTAAGCGCAAATAGCGTTTGCTGTGTTATTGACAGTTAGCATAAACTAGGTGTGACGTTAACTATATGTAAACAGGAAAGATAATCATGTCACAAACCGTTCATTTCCAGGGCAACCCGGTTACAGTCGCCAATTCCATCCCGCAGGCGGGTAGCAAAGCGCAGACTTTTACTCTCGTAGCAAAAGATCTGTCTGACGTCACCCTCGGTCAGTTTGCGGGTAAACGCAAAGTGCTGAACATTTTCCCGAGTATTGATACCGGAGTTTGCGCCGCATCAGTACGTAAGTTTAACCAACTGGCAACCGAGATCGACAACACCGTTGTGCTGTGTATCTCTGCCGATCTGCCGTTCGCCCAGTCTCGTTTCTGCGGCGCAGAAGGTCTGAACAACGTTATCACCCTCTCCACTTTCCGTAACGCTGAATTCCTGCAAGCCTACGGTGTGGCAATTGCTGATGGCCCACTGAAAGGTCTGGCAGCGCGTGCCGTTGTGGTTATTGATGAAAATGACAATGTGATTTTCAGCCAGCTGGTGGATGAAATCACCACCGAGCCGGATTACGAAGCAGCTCTGGCGGTACTGAAAGCATAAGTTAATATGCCTGATGGTGTTGCACCATCAGGCATATTCGCGCTTACTCTTCGTTCTTCTTCTGGCTTAAGCCATATTCCCGCAACTTATTGGCAATCGCGGTATGTGAAACGCCGAGACGTTTTGCCAGTTTGCGCGTGCTGGGATAATTGCGATAAAGCTGGGTTAATACCGAGCGTTCAAAACGGCTGGTGATTTCATCCAGCGAACCTTCCATCGCATCTTCGCCCACGGCTACCGTTGCGGCGTCATAATCCGGCAACAAAATATCCTGTGGACGCAGCTCATAACCGTCCAGTTGTGTCAGTGCGCGATAGATAGCGTTCTTTAACTGCCGCACATTTCCCGGCCACGCATAACGCGTAAGTACAGTATTCAGGTCAGCGGCCAGTTTCGGACGCGGCACGCCCTGCTCGTCGGCAAAGCGGGCGACGAACAGCTCAGTTAACGGCATGATGTCCTGCGGACAGTCACGTAGCGGCGGCAGATTGAGCGTCAACACGTTCAGACGATAATAGAGATCTTCACGGAACACGCCTTTTTGCACCAGTTCGACCAGATTCTTCTGCGTAGCGCAAATCACCCGCACATCGACATGCACCTCATGGTCTTCGCCAACCCGACGGAAAGTGCCATCATTAAGGAAACGCAGTAATTTCGCCTGCATCCGTGGTGACATCTCACCTATTTCATCCAACAGCACCGAACCACCGTTCGCCTGCTCAAAGAATCCTTTCTTCCCTTCCGGAGCATGACCAAACAGTTCACTCTCGACCGCATCTTCCGGTATAGACGCACAGTTCAGCGCCAGGTAAGGTTTGCCCGCTCTGGGGCTTGCCTGATGGCAGGCGTAGGCAAAGAGATCTTTACCTGTACCTGTGTCACCCGTAATCAGCAGCGGCGCGCTTAGCATCGCCAGTTTCTGCGCCTGTTCGACAACATGCTTCATTTTCGGGCTGACGGCGACAATTTGACTGAAGGCGCTGACGTCCTGGGCGGCGACATTTTGCAACTGGCGGCCCATACGAATCGTTGATCGCAACATCACCACCGCACCGGTCAGGACGTGTTGATCATTTTCATCCTGAAGATAAACAGGCGTAATCTCCATCAGGAAATTCTGCCCATTAATAACGACATGCTCGTTATGGGAATCTTGCGGTTCGCTTTCCAGCCAACGTAAAAAATTAAAGCCGTTAATCAATTGTGCGGCGGTATGGTTGCGCAGGCGATCCAATTTTTGCGCAAAAAGCTGACAGCTCGCCGGGTTCGCCATATCCACTTTGCTTTTCATATCGACAGAGAGCACAGGTTCGGGCAACGCCTCCAGTAACGCGCTCAACGCCAGATGCTCACGTTCGGAAGGCATCCACGGGACAGTACGCACATCGGTAACACCTGCAATACGGCGTATTTCGGCCATCAGACTGCTGAAACTCTCAAACTCCAGTTCAGCAAAATTGAGGTAGATTCGCCCAATGGGATCAATCTCAATACCGCGTAAATCAATGCCTCTTAGCACGAGTAGATCGAGTAATTCGCGGGTCAGACCGAGTCGGTCTTCACAAAAGACTTCCAGACGCATGGGAACCTTCACCTGAAAAAAGAACAATTAATATGATGATATGACACTATTTGGATAGCAGGAAGGTTTCTGTCAACAATCATTGACACAAAGACGGAAAAACGGGCACTTCGGCGTAAAGATATCCGGTCAGCACCCGATATTGCATTATTTTTCGCTGGGCGTTTTGCCTTTTTGCAGCGTTTCTTTCACCTGACCGATAAGCTGACGACGGAAATCCCCGAGGCGAGGTTTGTCATCGTCAATCCACGGCAGCGGGCGGCAAAGCTCCATAGCTTTAATCCCGAGTCGTGCCGTCAGAAGTCCAGCACCAATTCCCTGAGCTGCGCGGGTAGACAAACGAGCAGCGAGATCTTGCGACATCCAGTCCATCCCCACTTCGCGCACCAGTTCGCTGGCTCCGGCAAAAGCGATATTCAGCAATACCAGCTTAAACAGACGCAAACGGCTGTAATACCCCAGTTCAATGCCATACAGCGTGGCGATGCGATTAATTAAACGCAGATTGCGCCAGGCGATAAACGCCATATCGACCAACGCCAGCGGGCTGACCGCAATCATCAACGTTGATTCCGCCGCCGAACGGCTGATTTCGCGCCGCGCCTGGGCATCTAAAACTGGCTGGACCAAATGCGCATACAAACTGACCACTTCACGGTCGTTTTGCGTTTCATGGATTGAGGCATACCAGCGTTGCAGCGCTGGATGAGACTGATCAATACCCGCCTGCTGCGCCAGTTTTTCGCAAAATGCGCGGCCTTTGCCCGTGCCGTGGCTGTGCAACAAATCGCGCGCTTCGTCGCGTTCATGGGCGCGCTGTCGCAAGCGCCATAAGCGCCGCCACTCTGTTACCACAGAACCTACGCCAGCGCCGATAATCAATGCCCCAGCGGCACATCCACCCAGCGCCACCCAGTCCTGAGTTTGCCAGGCATTCATTGTCCACTGTACACCCTGCCCGACAACGCTTGCGCCAAACAGAGCCAGCCCGCCCATCACCATTTTGCGCCACAGGCTGCGTTTCGGACGTAACGCTGCATCCATTACCGCTTCAACTTGCCCCTCTTCTTCAGGCGCTTCATCGAGCGTGGCCGGGGCAAAATTTTGCGCCTGATTTTCGTCAAAGGTCTGCTGCGCCCTGAATTTTGGATTCTGATCGACCTCCAGCGGACCGTCGAAATCAATACGTGGTTTTAACGGTTCGGTCATCGCAATTTATCTCCTATTAAAAATTCAAGCGCGGCATCAAGACGAATATGCGGCAGCGGTTTGTCGACATCCATCACCTGCGGGCGAAACGCTTCAAACTGGAACCCTTGCTTGTCCCAGAACGCCTGACCGGGCAAACGCGCAGGAACTTCACCGGGATAAACGGTGAGTGGCGCACCATCGCTGAGCCGGTTACCGCGCAATGCCGGAATTTTCTCGCCGTTGACGTCAATAATGCCGCTGGTGGTCGCCTGCACCGAGGCCAGCCCCAGGCAATCCATACTAATCCCTTCAAACGCCGCATTTTGCCAGGCATCCTGAATCAGTTGTTGCAGTAATGAAACCATATTGGCGTGCTGATCGATGGTCACATGGTCCGCTTTAGTGGCAGCAAACAATAGCTTATCGATAACCGGCGAAAACAAACGCCGGAACAAGGTACGCTGCCCGTAGTGGAAACTTTGCATCAGCTGCGTCAGTGCCAGACGCATATCATTAAATGCCTGTGGCCCACTGTTGAGAGGTTGCAGGCAATCAACCAGCACAATCTGGCGGTCAAAGCGCAGAAAATGATTCTTATAGAACCCCTTCACCACCTTCTCGCAGTAATAATTAAACCGCTCGCGCAGCATTCCGGCATTGGTGTGCTTATCGGCCTGCGCCAGTTTGGACTCGCCCCAGGCATCGACATCCGGCCACGGGAAGAATTGCAGCGCGGGCGCACCTGCCATATCTCCCGGCAAGACAAAGCGCCCAGGCTGAATAAAGTGCAGCCCCTGCTGTTTACAGTGGTGGAGATAATCGGTCCACGCGGCGGCAATGTCTGCCAGCCGGTTTTCGTCGGCAGGCGCTAGCGGGTCCAGCCCTTCGCACATCATTCGCCATTTGACCGACCATTCGCCGCGCTGACCATTGAGTAAGCCCGTCATCTGGCGTGACCAGCTTAAATAGTCCTGCGCCAGCATCGGCAGGTCGAGCAACCATTCGCCGGGATAATCCACAATCTCCAGATACAGCGTGGAGGTGTCCTTGAAGTGGCGTAGCAGCGAATCGTTCGATTTAAAACGTAGCGCCAGGCGGATTTCACTGACGCCGCGCGTTGGCGTCGGCCAGGCGGGAGGATCGCCATATAACTGCGCCAGTCCTTCATCATATGTGAAGCGCGGAATGCCAAAGTCACGCTGAGGAATGCGTTTTACGCCCAGCAGGCGCTCTTCACGCACCGCGCTTAACAGCGGCAAGCGTGCTCCGGCGTGAATATTGAGCAACTGATTGACCATCGCAGTGATAAACGCTGTTTTGCCGCTGCGGCTTAGTCCGGTTACGGCGAGGCGCAGATGTCTGTCGACACCCCGATTCACCAGCGCATTAAGTTCATTTTTAAGTCGCTTCATTGCTGTCCTGTGCTGCTCTGAAGACCAGAAAAAAATCATTCGTAAGGATATGAATGTGGGGGCCAGGCCATTGATTATCAACTGCCCGTGTTGTCATCGACGGGCGAACTCCATAAGATGTGCAGCATTCACGTTCGGACGGAGTTCCTGACCTATGTCCCCTACTATTTATGATATTGCCAGGGTTGCAGGCGTATCAAAATCCACCGTATCACGCGTGCTGAATAAGCAAACTAATATCTCCCCGGAAGCGCGCGAAAAAGTGTTACGGGCCATTGAAGAATTACAGTATCAGCCAAACAAGCTGGCCCGCGCGCTGACCTCTTCGGGTTTTGATGCCATTATGGTGATTTCTACCCGTTCGACCAAAACTACGGCGGGTAATCCGTTTTTCTCTGAAGTTTTGCATGCCATCACCGCCAAAGCTGAAGAGGAAGGTTTCGACGTGATATTGCAGACGTCGCACAATCCGGCAGAAGACTTACAAAAATGTGAAAGCAAAATTAAGCAGAAAATGATTAAAGGCATTATTATGCTAAGTTCGCCAGCGGATGAGTCATTTTTTGCCCAACTTGATAAATACGATATTCCTGTCGTGGTGATTGGCAAAGTTGAAGGTCAATATGCCCATGTTTATTCTGTCGATACCGATAATTTTGGCGACAGCATTGCGTTGACCGATGCATTAATTGAAAGTGGGCATCAAAATATTGCCTGCCTGCATGCTCCGCTTGATGTCCATGTTTCGGTTGATCGCGTTAATGGCTATAAGCAAAGTCTGTCCGCGCATAATATTGCAGTGCGTGATAAATGGATTGTTGACGGCGGTTATACCCATGAAACAGCACTGCAAGCAGCACGGCAATTATTAAGTCAGTCACCGTTGCCTGAGGCAGTGTTTGCCACTGACAGCCTGAAATTAATGAGCATTTATCGTGCGGCGGCAGAGAAAAATATTGCTATTCCGCAGCAGTTAGCGGTGGTGGGTTATAGTAATGAAACGCTGTCGTTTATTTTAACGCCTGCACCAGGCGGCATCGATGTTCCGACGCAGGAGTTAGGTCAACAAAGCTGCGAGTTATTATTCCGCTTAATTTCTGGAAAACCGTCACCACAGAATATTACCGTTGCCACGCATATGACGCTGAAATAAATACCAGCTACCTTGCCTGAATGCCGGATGCGATGCTAGCGCATCTTATCCGGCCTACATTTATAGATCGGATAAAGTACTCGCGCCGCATCCGGCAATTTAGCCCATTATCAGAACGAGTAATTTACGCCGACACCTGCATAATGGAATTTATCGCTGTCGCCTTCGTCGTGATCCTGCCACTCAAACGCGTATTCCAGCGAAACGGAAAGACCATTCTGGAAATCATAACCGTAAAATAAACCCACACGGTTAAAATCATGGCCTTCACGTTCGATATCATCCTGCCAGTCCCAGTTACTCCAGCGATCCAGCCCAATGCGCGTATACGGCGTCACCGAGTGGTTGCCGAGCGTCAGCGGCAAATAGGCGCGAATTTCTTGCGTAGAAAACTCACCGTTATTGCGGCTGTCGTCCATATTAAAGCCGCGCTCGAGATAATAGTTCACTCGCAAGGCAACCGTTTCGTTGAAGGTATATTGCAGGCCTGTTTCCGTTTCGACTCGGGTATCAGCGTAACCGGTCGTGTTCAGATCGTTGGCAAATTTATACATCGACAACCAACCGTTGAAACGTAAATCGTCAGTCAGTTTCACATCCCAGTCTGGCGCGATTTTCCAGCGCTGCATATTCGCCGTGTCTTTACCCGGTTCATCAACGTAGTGATAACCATAATTACGGAAACCGCCGGTCAGGCCGAAACTGAAATCATCGTTTTCGAGGAACTGATAATGCACCTCCAGCTCCGGGCGATCAAACCACGTTCCACGTTTACCCGCGCTATAATCTACCGGCCCTTCCTGATAATAGGCCAGAGCAATTCTCCACGGCCCGTTGGCGGCATTAAAATAGACTGAAGGCTCCGCCAGCCCATCCATATCTTCGCCATAACCCTCGACGTTTTCTATTTCGTACATCGCGCCGATATTAAAGTGCCAGTCGTTCCTTTCCTCGGCCTGTGCGCAGGCCATTCCCGCACACATCACCAGTGCGGTACAGGGTAATAACTTTTTCATTATTGTTCCTTGTATTATTCTGGGGGAATGCCTTCCCCCTGTATTTAGCGAATTGCTATTTCCGTTTCTGCATCAAAGAAATGACATTTCGTCATATCAAAATGAATAGTGATATTTTCTCCTGCATGATAATCATTTAACGCACCAGCACGGACCACTAACTCGTGCCCCCCAACCGTGGTGTAGAGCATAAATTCCGCACCGGTTAATTCTGCCACGCTAATTTTGGCGGAAATGTTATTTTCCTCTTGCGCGTCCGGATGAATATCTTCCGGACGTATTCCCATCACGATGGGCTTATGCAAACTTCCCTGTGTTTTCAGAACCGCTAATTTCTCTTCGGGAATGGTTAATTTAAGCGTTTCCGTAACGAATTTATCGCCATCGATCGTGCCACGAATAAAATTCATCGCCGGTGATCCAATAAATCCGGCAACAAACATATTCGCTGGTTGGTTATAAACCGTTTTCGGCGCACCAACTTGCTGAACAATCCCATCCTTCATAATCACAATCCGCGTCGCCATGGTCATCGCTTCGGTCTGATCGTGGGTCACGTAGATCATGGTGGTATTCAGCTTCTGGTGCAGCTTGCTGATCTCTGCGCGCATTTGCACGCGCAGCTTGGCATCAAGGTTAGAGAGCGGTTCATCCATTAAAAACACGCCCGCTTCGCGCACAATCGCCCGCCCGAGCGCCACACGCTGGCGTTGCCCGCCGGAAAGCGCGCCCGGCTTGCGTTTCAGGTACTCACGCAGGCCGAGAATTTGCGCCGCCCAGTTCACCCGCTCATCAATCACCTCTTTGGCGATTTTTTGCATCTTCAGGCCAAACGCCATGTTGTCGTAAACCGTCATATGCGGATACAACGCGTAGTTCTGGAACACCATCGCTATATTGCGTGCTTTGGCTGGAACGTCATTCATTCGTTTGCCGTCGATCAACAGATCGCCGCCGCTGATCTCCTCAAGCCCGGCAATCATGCGCAGGGTGGTCGACTTACCGCAGCCCGACGGGCCGACAAACACGATGAACTCTTTATCGGCAATTTCCAGGTTGAAGTCCTTCACCACATGCACCTGGTTATCGTAGATTTTTTGAATATGTTGTAACGAAAGCTGAGCCATGTTGATTCCTTTGCTATACGTTTTGCCAGAAGGCCGATAACCGCGGCCAGGTGAGTGATTCCGTTGAAGGCAACAGTAATTGCGCCCCGGTTAAGCCCGCGCCGATCCCCACCGAGCGCATACCGCTGGCGTTAATGGCGTCAATGCCCGCCTGCGCATCTTCAATGCCGATACATGCCTGCGGCGGCACGCCCAGCCCGGCACAGGCAGCGAGAAAGATTTCCGGATCCGGTTTCGAGTTTTTAAGCTGGGAAGCATCCGCGCAGAAGGTGAAAAACTCGCGCAGCTCCAGCGCCGCTAAAATCGTCGGCGCATTCAGGGAGACGGAAGCCAGCCCTACCGGAATCTGCTGTGCACGGAGCTCTGCCAGCAAATTGCGAATACCGGGCAGCACAGCATTAACCGTCAGCTCGCGCAGTGAGTGGACGTAAAGCAGATTTTTGCGATACGCCAGTTGCGCCCGCTCCTGCGGGTTAAAGTCGCCCTCTTTGCCCCCGTGTTGCAGAATGCGCCGCAGAGACTCATCGCGGCTGATCCCTTTTAGGGATTCGTTAAACTGCGCATCAATGCTGATGCCAATTTCAGCGGCAATCTGCTGCCACGCCAGGAAATGCAGATGCGCGGTATCGGTGATTACACCATCCAGATCGAAAATTACCCCTTGCAGTTTCATTCACCCTCCTGATGCGTGGTAGCGGTCCCATTGAAGGGCAAAATAAAATCACCCAAACAGAAAACAGATTCTTCAGCCACGGATATAAGCTGACCGTTCAAACGCAGTGAAACGGGCGCAGAAGTTCGAATCGCAATACGCTGCGCGTCGAGAGTGACCTGTAATTCGCAGCCCTGCCAGAACAGAGGGAAAGACAACTGTTGCCACTGCTCAGGTAACGCCGGATTGAGATGCAATTCACCGTCACGCACGCTCACCCCGGCAAAACCCTGAATCGCCCCCAGCCAGATAGCGCCAGTTGCGGCAGCATGGATACCATCATCACAACTATGCGGATCAGCACCAAGATCGATTTCAGTCCCCTCGCGCCAGAACTGATAACTTTGGGTCAGCAGGCCACAGCGTGCGGCAACAATGCCGTGGATTGCTTTACTTAATGACGAGTCGTGAATAGTGCGCGGTTCATAAAATTGCAGATTGGCAAGACACGATGCCGCTGAGAACTGCTCCGGCAGCATGTAATTGAGCATCACCACATCTGCCTGCTTGAGGATCTGCATCTCGTTCACTTCTGCGCGTGAATAATCCAGCAGTATGGTTTGCTTCCCCGCCGCCGCTTTGTATTTCGCCAGGTTAATCGCCGGCTTAGCCATAAACGAATCATCCTGCGGCAAAACGCCGTCGGGCTGAATTTCTGGCAGCCGCAGTTCTTTAAGGAACATTTCGGCACGATGAATAAACGCGTCGTCGCTACAGCCAAACTGGCGGGCAATACTCAGCGCCTGCTGGACGTTGTAATACGCCATATAGCTGGTGAAGGCGTTATTATTGACATGTTCGGTATATTCGTCAGGCCCAATAACATCATGAATTTCCAGACGGTCGTTAACCCTCACCGCGCGGCTAATCCAGAACTTTGCAGTTTCCAGAAGTAGCGCCATGCCTTCATGCGCAATGAAACTTTCATCCCCCGTGGTCTGCCAGTATTGAATAACCGCCCAGGCGATATCGGCCACCAGATGATGTTCCGCCTGCGCCGAGGCCACTTTTTGCCGCAGCCCGGTGCGAATGTTAATGGCGGCAAAAAGTGGCGTCTCTTCTTCGCCGCTGCGCGCGCTTTCCCACGGGAATAGCGCGCCCTGCCAGCCATTGCGTCGCGCTTTCTCCTGCGCGCCAGGCAAGTTGTGCCAGCGATAACGCAGTAAACTTCTGGCAATCGTCGGATCGCTAAACAGATGGAACGGCAGCAAAAATACTTCCGTATCCCAGAAAACGTGGCCTTTGTAGCCTTCGCCGGTTAAGCCTTTTGCCGCAATGCTGCTACGCTCGTCGTGAGCAGGCGTCATGATGCGCAGATGATAAAGCGCATAATCTAACGCTTGCTGATCGTGCGCATCGCCGCCGTTTACCGTGATACGACGTTTCTGCCACCACTGACGCCAGTTTTCTGTTGATGCTGCAAGAAGTTGGTCGTAACTCTGCTGCGCGCACATTTCAAGCTGGCGAAGCGACGCGCTGCCCCACTCGTCTAAAACGGCTTGCCTGTCATCCCGCCAGTCGATCCACACCAGTTTTTGCAACGTCACTGTCTCGCCTGCATGAAGCTGCGCACTGGTATGTTGCTGCAAACGGCGCTCTTTGGCGGTATAGCATTGCTGCACATCACCGCTCACCATACAGCAACAGCTGATGGCCACATCACTGCGTCCATCCTGGGTGGTGTAGATCCCCTGCATCAGATGCTGACCAAACACCCGCACCTGGGTTTCGTCGAGATGTTGGCGACCGTGGTTGGTTTGCGTGGCGTCGATACCTGTTGAAATCAGCACTGACGCGTCGGCGTCCAGTGGCGTAATAGTGATTTCCAGCACAATGAGCGGCAGTTGGTCTGCCGAAACAAAGCGACGGCTGGCGATGGTGTAACCTGTGCCGTTGCTGGTACGCCAGACAACGCTACGGCGTAATTCTCCACTGGCAAAGTCAAGTTCACGCTGCCAGGCTTCGCGGGATAACGAGAAAACCTCACCATTTATGGCAATCTCCATCCCCAAGATATCAGGCAGGTTCACCAGTTCGTTGATTTCACCTTTTCCCGCCCGATGATACAGCCCCGCCAGATACATCCCTCGCGTCTGGCGCGTGTAATCTTCTTCATGGCTGGCGCGAAGCCCAAGATAGCCGTTCCCCTGCGCCATCAGCGATGCATACTTGTTCAGGGTATGCTGGCTCAAATGGGGTTCTGATAACGTTACTGGCCTGGTCATAATTCCACACGCGTCCCTGTTTCTGCGGATTGATACAACGCCGCCACCAGTTGCTGGATGATGTACCCCTGCTCGGCGTCGGCTATCATCACGGGCTTGCCCTGTACGTGATTGATAAAGGCTTCCATGCTGCGCAAATGGCGGTTGTCGTCTGCCATTTCCCGTTGCATCAGCGTCATTAATTCACCGTTGTTATCGGTGTAGATATGTGCTGGAAACAGCGTCGCACCGGCTTTATCACCACAAAAGCTGACGTTCATAATCGACTGTTCGCGGATGTTGAGTGCAAATGACGTTTCCAGCCACAGGATGCCGCCGTTATGAAATTCAATGGTGCCAAACAGCGAATCTTCGACGCTGTAAGTTGCCGGATCCCACTCGCCAAATTGACCACAGCTCTTTTGCGTGCCGATCTTTTGAAAGCTATGCGCATTCACGCTTTTCACCGCCGGAAAGCCCAGCACATACATCGCAGCATCCAGCATATGAATGCCGATGTCGATCAGCGGGCCACCACCCTGCAGTTCTTTATTGGTAAAGACACCCCAGCCGGGAACGCCGCAGCGACGCAGGGCGCGGGCGGTGGTAACGTAAATCTCTCCCAAAACGCCGTTGGTCACCTGTTCACGCAGCTGTTGCGTATCGAGCGCAAAACGATGGTGAAAGTCGTAGGCCAGCACCTTGCCCAGTTTGCGCGCGGTATCGCACATTTCCCGCGCCTGTTCTGGCGTCATGGCGGGCGGTTTTTCGCACATCACATGGCAGCCCGCTTCCAGTGCCATCAGGGTATGTTCGTAATGAAAACGGTTAGGTGAGCAGACGCTAACCACATCAGGTTTCACCGCCAGCAGCATGGCCTGCGGATCGTCCCACACGGATGCATTCCCGTATTTTTCTGCCAGCGCCTGCGCCTGGGAAAGGCGGCTGTCACAGACAGCCACCAGTTCCAGATCGTTGCGGGTGCAGTAGTACGAAGCATGAACCTTATCCGCCACCTGGCCTGCGCCTATTATCGCGACCCGCAGCGGAGAGCTTGTCATTGCACTTTTCACAAAGACCTCTTAGCAGGTACGCAACCAGGCCAACGAATCACGGTACGCCTGGGCAGGATCTTCCGCCCGGATACGCCCTTCGTACACTACATAGCCCTGATAGTTATCCGCGCGCAGCTGTTCAAACAGCGCGTGGAAATCCAGGGTGCCGCTGCCCGGCTGGTAGCGATGGTTATCCGCAATATGCACATGACCGAGCAGGTCGCGGTTGTCATGCAGCGCCTGCGCCAGGTTATCTTCTTCGATATTCATGTGATAGAAATCGCCGATAATCTGTACATGTTTAAGATCGTTTTCGACGATGTAACGGCGGGCATCGGCGAGGGTGTTGATCATATGATCCTGATAGCGGTTTAACGGTTCGAGATACACCACGGTTCCGGTACGCGCGGCGACCTGTTCAAGTACGCGCAGGGAATCACTCACCATTTTACGATCGCCGTTCAGGCTGCGCGGCGAGGTCATCGGCGGTAAGCGGAAGGTAAACATGCCCCACGCTGCCGGAACGACGATACCCTTACCCCCCACTTCTGCCAGCGCTTCGAGAATGCGTTCGATCTGCTTTAAGCCATTAAGACGACGCTCTTCAATAAAGTCACCAATCCAGCCGTCATAGCCACCGCAGGCGGTGGTCACCGGTAAACCGGTTTCTTTGATTGCTGCTTTGACTTCTTCGATGTTGTTGACCAGCAGTTTGCCGTCAATCTCAAAACCATCGAAGCCCATCTCTTTGATATAACGAAATTTCTCCAGAATGTTTTCCGGAAAGAATGCCTGATTCTGTGTGCCTATTTTCATTTTTTCATTCCTTTGAATTAAAACGTAACGCCCATTTTGATGCTCTGTTCCGGATGCTGATCGACATACTGCATGTAGCTTTCCGGGCTATTGGCAAAGGTCACTACCGGGTCGATTAAATCTTCGCAATTGAGATAACCGTTCATCAGCAGTTCCCAGCAGGTTTCTTCAATACGCTTACGGCTCCAGCGCGGATAATCCGGGTTCGGTTCGCTGCACGCGCGGGAGAAAACAATTTTGGCGTTATTGAAATGCGCTTCGCGTCCGAGGTTAAAACCTTCAGCAAATGGTTTGGCAAACGCGACATAGGAGATGGTGCCACCGTAGGCCAGACCGCGGAACGCCGATTGCAGCGCGTCGGCATAGCCGCTGGTTTCGATAATCACATCGGCACCCTGCTTGCCGGTCAGCGTTTTGATCTCTTTGCCTACGTCAGTACCAATGGGGTTAAGGCAGAAATCCGCGCCGTGGCGACGGGCAATATCACAGCGATGGGCGATAGGATCGACGCCAATCACCACCGACGCGCCAGCGCGTTTCGCCAGTTGAATGGCAATTTGACCAATCGCGCCAAGCCCTACCACCACAACAAAATCACCCACGCGCACGTTGGCATCGCGCACGCCGCTCATGGCAAACTGCGCCGGGTCGTAACAAACGGCGTTTTTCCACGAGCTGCCTTCCGGCATTTTGCGCAGCTTGTAGTTATTCACCGCGTTAATGATGACCGTCTCGGAGAGCGGGCCGTAGCCGCATACGCTGTCGTCCACCGCGTAGTCGGTAACGTCGCTGCCGCACTCGATAATGTCGCCAACCACCATGTTTCCAAGCTGGAATTTGCCAAACTCAATGCCGCGCGGCGCATCTGCCGGACGCGGAGTGAACATCTGCCATTCGCCGTTAAAGTCTTCATCGATAAACGGGCTGGCGGCGCGGAAGTCGACCACTTCCGTTCCGTGTTTCGGTGCGCCGAAACGCACGCGGATCTTCACTTCATTGGCTAAAATCGCCCGATCTTCATACTCAACCAGCGCAGCAACACGCGGTGCTGTGGCTACTAACTTTTTCATTTAAAACTCCTTGTAAAGAAACTGGCCGCTTTAGCCCTTCACGCCACCGGCGGTCAAACCACTCTTAATAAAACGTTCCGAAAGCGCATACATAATCACCACCGGCAATGCGGTCACCAGTGAGGCCGCCATCATCCGTCCCCAGATGTAATCTGGCGTACTGAACAGCGCGTTCAGGCCCACCGGTAAGGTGAAATTGCTGGCGCTGGAGAGGAAGATCGACGCAAACAGATAGTCGTTCCACGCCACCATAAAGCAGTAGACGAACACGGATATCAGCCCGGACATCGCCAACGGCACGGTGATGCGGAAGATAATTTGCAGACGGTTGAGGCCATCCATCATCGCCGCTTCTTCGATCTCATCGGGGATGGTGTCGAAGTAGCTTTTCAGCATAAACACGGCGGTGGGCAGAGTTTGCGTCACCATGGTGATGATCAGCGCCATCTCAGTGTCGTAAATGCCCAGCGCGGTGATGATTTTGAACAGCGGCACCACCAGCAAAATGCCAGAGAACATATACACCGTGTAAAAGCTGGCATTGATGGTCATCCGACCTTTAAAGCGCAGGCGGGAAAGCGCGTAAGCCCCAAGAATGCCGAGGAATACCGCCACCACGGATGAAACCACCGACACCACCAGACTGTTACGGAAGTAGTCGACAAACGGGAAAATCATCGGGTTAAAAATGTCGACGTAATGCTCCAGCGTCCACTGCTGCGGCAGCAGCGTAGGATGCAGTGAGATCGCCTCTTTCGCGCCCTTGAACGAGGTCATCAGCATCACAAAAAATGGAAACAGCGTGATGATGAGAAACAGCGCCAGCCCGCAGTAAAAACCGATGCGACTGAGTGTGCGTTTATTTGTTGCCATTGAGGTTCACCCGTTTCCTGGTCAGCAGAATGACAGCGAAAATAATGATGAAGAGCACCACCGAGATCGCCGCCGCTTTTCCTAAATCATTAAAGGCAAAGGCGGTTTTGTAGAGATATACACCGAGAATATCGACCTTGGTCGTCAGCAAATAAACATCCGCGAACATGTAGAACATCCAGATGGTGCGCAGGGTCACCACCGTCGCCAGGACCGGCATAATCGCGGGCAGCGTGACGATACGAAACCGTTGCCAGGCATTAGCGCCATCCATCTCTGCCGCTTCGTACAGCGATTTGTCGATGGTCTGCAAAATCGCCAGAAACGAGATAAAGGCATACGGGAAGTAGCGCCAGATGGCGAACAGCACCACCAGCACAAAGCTACTGCCCGGATTATCGAACCACAGCGGTGCCTGCTCATAGAGATGCAGAAGATCGACGCCGAGGTAGTTCACAATGCCGTAGCCGTTGTTGAACATGTATTTCCAGGCAAACACCAGCGAAATGGACGGCGTTACGTAGGAGAGGATCACCAGCGAACGCGCGGTTTTGCGCAGACGGAACTCGCGGTTGAAAAACATCGCCACTGCCAGCCCGAGCACGGTGCTGCCCGCCACCACCAGCGCGGTATACCAGACCGTCATCCACAGCGAGTGCCAGAAGCCGGGATCGGAGAGGATACGCACATAGTTACTCACCCCAACAAAGGTTGACTCGATGTTGGGATTGAGCGGCAGACGTAAAAAACTGATTTCGATATTCGACACCATTGGCCAGGCAACCAGACCACCCAGCAGTAATAAGCTGGGCGCGAGAAGCAGCAGCGCAAAGGGCATATCGGAACGACCTGAAAAAAGCCTGTTCATTGCGGATTCCTGTCCTGGGTTTAGTGCTGTTCGATCAGTTCATCCAGCTTTTTCTGGCTCGCTTGCAGCGTGCCAGGGAGATCGGCTTTACCCACGGTGACGTTATGCACCATGGAGCTCACCACGCCAGAACCCGTCACATCACCCATGCGGGTAAAGTTTTTATCCCCTACTGCACCAAAGACCTGAATATTTGGCAGTTCACCGATTAGCTGATTCGGTAGTTCACCCAGCGCCTTAATAACGTCGTTGTCTTTCCAGGTGGCGGTAGTGACAACCGCTTTATTCACCGGCAGCGCAGCACCTGGCGACATCATCACCCAGTCGGCAATGTTGTCTGCCTGCTCCATAAAGGTGACAAATTTTTCAGCTGCTTCCGTCTCTTCGGTCTTTTGCCCGGCGGTAATGGTCAGCGAGGTCAACATGCCGTAGACCGCAGAGTTTTTCTCGGTTGGCACCACGAAACCGACGTTTTTCGGGTCGCCTTCTTTAATCACAGCCGGAAGGATATAGGTGGAGTAAATCGCCATCGGCGCGGTGCCGTTCATAAAGGCGTCTTTCACTTCCATGATGTCGTTAGAACCCGGCATAGTGTTGGCAGCAAGGTCGCGGTAATAGGTCAGTGCCTGCATCATCTCTGGTGTATCAAGGGTGATTTTGCCTTCGGCGTTAAAGACGTTAGCCTGGTTGGATAACGCAAACTGGGAGAAGGATTGTTCCGTCAACACGCTTTCTGCTGTAGGCAGCGCAATGCCGTATTTTTTATTCGCCGGGTCATTCAGTTTCTGTGCAACGTCCAGCAGCTGTTGCCAGTTTTTCGGCTCCTCAAGCCCCGCTTTTGCCAGCACATCTTTGCGATACCAGATACCGCCAATCCAGGCGCTGACAGGAACACCGGTCCATGCGCTACCATCTTCGGTACGCACAATACGCAGTACGCCATCGTAAAACGCGCCTTCACCAACGTTGCTGATGACTGTGGCAACCGCTTTGCGATCGATAAGCTGCTCTTTGTCCATCACTTTGGCGTAGTCATGGCTGGTTTCGATCACTTCCGGCAGCGAACCGCTACGTGAAAGAGTAATGACTTTAGTGTTATAGGCATCTTCTTCCACGGGCACTTGCTTAACGGTGATGCCAGGGTTTTCTTTTTCAAAACGGGCAATCAATTTACTGATAACGGCCTGGCGCTCCTGCTCCACCGAAGAATGCATAAATTCGATGGATACATTCGTTTTATTTTCTTCTTTACAGCCTGAAATCAGGGCGCAGGAAACCAGTGCTGATAACAGCACGATTTTTGATTTAATCATGAGATGTTCCTTTTTATTTAATCCACATAACCTGCCAGGGGCGCAGCGTTATTTCATTACCCAATATATCAACTTCACTAATCAGATCCCGACCATGCAGATTAGTAATATTTACATGCTGAATATTTTTACTGACATTAAACAATCCAGTCAGACAATTACCATCAGCGTTACTTCTTTGAATACGCATTACGGATGAATTAATCGTATCAATGGTAAAATTATTATCCGGATGAAACTCGTTATGGCTGCGACGAAGTGTAATTAAACGCGACAACTCATGATATACCGCATGCCTTAATGTAGCTTCATCGTTCAGTTCTCGGGTTATCTCTTTACTGTGATATTTTTTACGGTTAATCGCACGGTTATATCCGAGTTTTTCGACACCTGCGTAATCATTACGCGAGCCAAGAATACTTTGAATATATATCGCTGGCACACCGGGGAAACTTAACAAAATCGCATGGGCGAGAATAAACCTGGCGCAACGTTCTTCATCGCTACTCTCACGGCGGCTTAACGCATCCATATAGGTCACATTTATTTCATACGGACTGCGTGTACCGTCGGGATTATTTTTCCAGTTTACTAATGCACCTTCCTGCTGTAACGCCTCGACCAGCTCTAATATTTCGCTTTCAGGCAACAAGCCCCGTAGCGGGTTTAGCCCGATGCCATCGTGAGAGGCGAGGAAGTTAAACCAGGTGGTGTTGCTGGAAGGTAGTGTCAGGTTTTGCGCCCACGCACAAAGCGCCTCAACGTTCTGTTTTTGCACCGCATGCAGCACCAGTGGCGGCAGCGAGAACTGGTACACCATATGTGCTTCGTCATCGCCTGCGCCAAAGTAAGCAATGTTGTCTTTATGCGGAACATTGGTCTCGGTAATGATCACTGTACCTGGCGCAACGTTATCAATAATCGACCGTAACAGTTTGATAATCAGATGTGTTTTTTCCAGATGGATGCAGCTTGTTCCCGGCTCTTTCCACATAAAGCCAACGGCATCCAGGCGGACATACTCAGCACCTTTCGCAAGGTAACAGAGTAAAACATCCACCATCGCCAGCAACACTTCAGGGCTACGGTAATTCAGGTCAATTTGATCGTCACTAAAGGTGGTCCATAAATGGCGCGTTGAATGATCGCGCATCTGGAATGGCGTTAATAACGGTAACGCACGCGGGCGAGTGACGGCGCTGAGATCGGTTTGCGGGTCAACGGCAATAAAAAAATCTTCAAAACCTGGATGCTGTTGTAAATAGTTTTTAAACCATTCACTTTTTGCCGACATATGGTTGCAGACAAAATCAAACATTAAATGACTGCATTCACCGAGTTGCTGAATATCCTGCCACTCCCCCGCTTCACTGGCGACCTGATGATAATCAATTACCGAAAAGCCATCATCAGATGACCATGGATAAAACGGCAACAAATGAACATGTGAAAAAATGCTTTGCAGCCATTGATGGTAAAACTGATTAAATGTGGGTAATGGTTTTAAATCATTGCTGTGAAATTGATCGGCATAGGTAATTAACACGACATCACTTTCATCCCAGTGTTTTTTACGTCGCTGTGTAATTAATCGTTTCGCACTCTCAAGACGCGTTACAAGTTTCTGTAAATGAGTTGCGGTAAATGTTCCACCGTAGATTTCGTCCAGGTAATCCGTAATTTTCTGTTTCATGTTGCCTTTCCGTGGTAGCGGTCCCATGAAACGAGAGACTACTCCGCAGAAAATAAACTGTCAATTGAGCACAAGAGTTTTAGTCACGCAGGAAATCATTTTTTACCAGGGAAAAAGCGTATTTGTGAGCTGACGCAAATAATCTATGGGGATGTAAATAAGGTGTGACAGAAAAAAAACGGCGCATAAGCGCCGCTCATGGTGAATTCTTTTAACCTTTGACCTTCGGCATTGCGATGTCTTTCAGGCCACCGGCGTTCTCAACGTGGGTATATCCCATCTCGCTAAGGATCTCTTTTGCTTGCCCTGACTGGCGTCCGGCATTGCAATACACTTTCACGGTGTCGTTTTTATCCGGAACGGCGGTGGCAATGCGCTCTTTCACTTCCTTCAGGGGAATATTGATGGCCCCCTGAACGTGCTCTTGCTGATACTGCTCTGGAACACGAACATCGATCCAGTGTTCAGCGGCGAAAACGGGCAGTGAAAACACCAGTGCCAGAGCAAGTAAGCCTTTTTTAAACATGTAAGCGTCCTTCTATGGATGAAAATTGCCATCCATTATACGCCTGAGATTTAACAATTTTTGCGAAACTCCCCTCACCTTTTATAACGCTGTGCCAGTTTATTAGCAGCCCGACTTAACAGCGGTTCCAGCGCCACAGCCAGCAACATTTTCAGCGGTCGGCGAGCAACTGATTTTATCGCCCAGCCCGCTACACCCGCCGGGCCATAGCGCAGTGCGGTAAGAAGTACCAGCTTGCCTGCTAATTTGAAACCAGGCTTTACCTTTTGCCCGGCCTGTTGCCAGCGAGTATTCATAACTTTCCTCACAGTTGACGGAAACGGCTACGTAACGTGAAAGTATCGGAAGTGACATAACGTTCCATCTCGCGTAAACGCGTTTCACTTGCCGCCAGTTCACGGTCGACTTCATCCAGCAATTCGCTGCTGGAAGGTAGCTGCTCACCAAAGGCCATGTTGTCCGGCATTGGATCAAGCGCAAATGACAAAATGATGTAAGCAACCAGGGTAAACAGCGCCAGACCGAAGAAAATCGACAGCACCACCAGGATACGCACCAGTTTTGCCGGTACATCAAAATAGTTGGCAATCCCGGCGCAGACGCCGCGGACCATGCCCTGCTGTGGAATACGCCATAATTTTTTATTGAGATTAATGCCCGCCATTAGCGATCCCTCCAGTTCGGATGTTCTGCATCAAGAATAGATTCCAGCGCCTGAATACGTTCGCGCATCCGTTTTGCTTCATCAGCCAGTTGCGCTAATCGCTGCTGCTCACTTTGCGACAATTCACTGCGACCAGAACGATTGCTGTAATGCAGCCATAACCAGATCGGTAAAACAAACAGCACAAAAATGGTTAACGGAATAGCCAGAAATAGCGCGCTCATAAGTACTCCTTAGACGATGAGCGGCGGCGCGTTCGGACGCCGCCTGGATGTTATTATTGATTGTCTTGCTTCATTTTGGCTTTTAATTGTGCCAGTTGTTCGCTGATTGCATCATCGGCTTTCAGTTCGGCAAACTGATCGTCCAGCGATTTTTGTTTACCGAAGCTGTGGCTTTCTGCTTCCGCTTCCATCTGGTCAATACGACGTTCGAAAGATTCGAAACGAGCCATTGCTTCATCCAGTTTGCCACTGTCCAGCTGACGACGCACATCGCGCGACGAGTTTGCCGCCTGATGACGTAACATCAATGCCTGCTGGCGAGCGCGTGTTTCGCTCAATTTGTTTTCCAGCTCACCGATCTCTTTCTTCATGCGTGCCAGCGTGTCGTCCACCAGCGTCACTTCATGTTCCAGGCTCTTAATCAGATCGGTCAGTTTCTGTTTTTCAATTAACGCTGCACGTGCCAGATCCTCTCTCTCTTTCAGCAGCGCCAGTTCGGCTTTTTCCTGCCATTCAACTTCACGCGCCGACGCTTGTTCAATACGGCGAGTCAGCTGTTTCTTTTCTGCCAACGCGCGCGCCGAAGTAGAACGTACTTCAACCAGTGTATCTTCCATCTCCTGGATCATCAGACGAACCAGTTTCTGTGGATCTTCCGCTTTCTCTAACAGAGCGTTGATGTTGGCATTCACGATGTCGGCAAAGCGAGAAAAAATACCCATAATGTTGTCCTCTTGATTTCTGCGTTCAGGATTGTCCTGCTGAACTGTTAATACAATTTGCGTGCCAATTTTTTATCTTTTTGATTTATAAAGATCTGATTGAAGAATCAACAGCAACATGCCAGGATGAGTTAGCGAATTACACTAACAAGTGGCGAATTTCATCATGGCAGAATACAAAGATAATTTACTTGGTGAGGCGAACAGCTTTCTCGAAGTGCTGGAACAGGTTTCGCATCTCGCACCGCTGGACAAACCGGTGCTCATCATCGGCGAACGCGGCACCGGTAAAGAGCTGATTGCCAGCCGCCTGCATTATCTCTCCTCCCGTTGGCAAGGGCCGTTTATTTCCCTTAACTGCGCGGCGTTAAATGAAAATCTGCTGGATTCCGAACTGTTTGGTCACGAAGCGGGGGCGTTTACCGGTGCGCAAAAACGTCATCCTGGGAGATTTGAACGTGCCGACGGCGGTACGCTATTTCTTGATGAACTCGCTACGGCACCGATGATGGTGCAGGAGAAATTATTGCGCGTGATTGAGTACGGTGAACTGGAGCGCGTTGGCGGCAGCCAGCCATTGCAGGTGAATGTGCGGTTGGTATGCGCGACGAATGCCGATCTCCCGGCGATGGTCAATGAAGGCACTTTTCGCGCTGACCTGCTCGACCGACTGGCTTTTGATGTTGTACAACTGCCACCACTGCGCGAGCGCGAAAGCGACATAATGTTGATGGCAGAACACTTTGCCATCCAGATGTGTCGGGAAATCAAGCTGCCTCTGTTCCCGGGGTTTACGGAGCGCGCCAGAGAAACATTGCTGAATTATCGTTGGCCGGGAAATATTCGTGAATTGAAAAACGTGGTGGAACGTTCAGTGTATCGCCACGGCACCAGCGATTATCCGCTTGATGACATCATTATTGATCCCTTTAAACGGCGTCCGCCTGAAGACGCTATCGCCGTTTCAGAAACCACCTCGCTTCCAACACTGCCGCTGGATTTACGTGAGTTTCAGATGCAGCAGGAAAAAGAGTTGCTGCAACTCAGTTTGCAACAAGGGAAATATAACCAGAAGCGCGCGGCTGAATTACTGGGGTTAACTTATCATCAGTTCCGCGCGTTGTTGAAAAAGCACCAGATTTAGCGAAGTTGAGCAATACAACTTGCAGGATGCGGCGTGAATGCTTTATTCGGCATACATAATCAATACGTCGTTTGCAGGCCTGATAAGCGCAGCGCATCAGACATTATTGCGTTGGGCTATTAATCGCTCAGCGCATCCTGCAAAATTTTCATTGCCGCATCGAATTGCACATCCGGGATGGTCAGCGGATACAGGAAGCGAATCACGTTGCCGTATGCGCCACAGGTCAGCAGGAGCAGCCCCTGCGCCAGCGCGCGTTGCTGGATTTTCTGTGCAATCGCCGCTGACGGCTTGCCCGTTTGCGGATCGTTAAACTCTGCCGCAATCATCGACCCCAGGCCGCGTACCGCAGCAATGGCCGGAACGCTTTCTTTGGCATCAATCAACGTGTTTTTGAGACGCTGGCCCAGTTGATTCGCGCGTTCGCAGAGTGATTCTTTGTCGATAATATTGAGCACCGCGTGCGCGGCAGCCACCGCCAGCGGGTTCCCGGCGTAGGTGCCACCCAACCCGCCCGGCGCGGGCGCGTCCATAATATTCGCGTTACCGACCACGCCCGAAAGCGGCATCCCGCCCGCGAGGCTTTTCGCCATCGTCATTAAGTCCGGCTTATCGGCGTAATGATCCATGGCAAACAGTTTACCGGTACGCGCAAAGCCGCTTTGCACTTCATCGGCAATCATCACAATACCGTGCTCGTCGCACAGGCGGCGAATGGCGGCAACCAGCTCTTTTGGCGCAACGTTGAAACCGCCCTCGCCCTGCACCGGTTCGAAAATAATGGCCGCGACCTGCTTCGCTTCGATGTCTGATTTAAACAAGCGTTCGATGGCGTCGAGGGAGTCCTGTGTTGAAATGCCGTGTAAATCTGACGGATAAGGTACGTGATACACCGAACCAGGGAACGGGCCGAAGCCGATTTTGTACGGCGCAACTTTTCCGGTCAGCGCCATGGTCATATATGTACGACCGTGGAAGCCACCGCTAAACGCAATCACGCCAGGTCGTCCGGTATGGGCGCGAGCAATTTTCACCGCGTTTTCCACCGCTTCCGCACCGGTAGTGAAGAATGCGGTTTTAGCCTGCCCGCTCACTGGGGCAAGGGCGTTAATTTTCTCCGCCAGCGTGACGTAGCTTTCGTACGGCACAATCTGATACGCCGTGTGGGTAAACTGTTGCAATTGCTGCTCCACCGCCGCGACCAGATCAGGGTGGCGATGCCCGGTATTCAGCACCGCAATGCCTGCGGCGAAATCGATGTATTCGTTGCCCTCTACGTCCTTCAGCGTAGCGTTTTCTGCCGACTGGGCGAAGAAGTTACACATCACGCCAACCCCGCGTGGGGTAGCAGAAAGACGACGCTGATGGAATTCATTGTTGCTCATGTTTCACACCTTTTGACTCTTCACTGTTAATCGGAAATTAAACGCCCAGACGATCGCGCAGGCTGTAATAAGCCGCGCCCATCGCGGTAAATGGCACGCGCAGCGTGCGCCCGCCGGGGAACGGGTAATGCGGCAGATTGGCGAAGGCATCGAAACGTTCGGCGTCGCCGCGCAGCAGTTCGGCAATCAGACGCCCGGCAAGATGGGTACAGGTGACGCCGTGGCCGCTGTAGCCCTGCATGTAATAGATGTTGGTATCAAGGCGACCGAACTGCGGCATGCGCGACAAGGTCAGCAGGAAGTTGCCCGTCCAGCGGTAATCAATTTTCACGCCCTTCAGCTGCGGGAAGGTTTTCAGCAGTTTCGGCACCACAAGGCGCTCAACGTCATCCGGGTCGCGCGCGCCGTAGACCACGCCGCCGCCGTACAGCAGGCGGTTGTCGGCGGTAAGACGGTAGTAATCAAGCAGATAGTTACAGTCTTCCACACAGTAGTTTTTCGGGATCAGCGAACGGGCTAAATCTTCCGACAGCCGTTCGGTGGTGATCACCTGCGTGCCGCACGGCATGCTGCGTTTCGCCAGTTCCGGCTCTACTTTATCGCCCAGATACGCATTCCCGGCGACAATCACATACTTCGCCGTCACCTGACCTTTGGCAGTTCGCACAACGGCTGGCGTGGTGTGCTGGATCTGCGTCACGGCAGAAAGTTCATACACGCGCCCGCCGTTGAGGCGGATGGCGTCCGCTTCGCCAATGGCGAGGTTTAGCGGATGAATATGCCCACCGCTGTGATCCAGCAGCGCACCGGTATAGCGATCGCTGGCTACTTCACGGCGAATGGCGTTGGCGTCCAGCAATTCCAGCTGTTTATTGCCGTAGCGTTCCCAGTTCTCTTTCTGCTCTTCAAGTGTGGCGAGCTGTTTATCATTCATCGCCACAAACAGGCCGCCGGGGCGGTAGTCGCAGTCAATCTGATAACGTTTGATACGTTCGCGGATGATCTCACCACCTTCGAACATCATGCTGCCGAGCATACGGGCGGTGTCCATGCCGTAGCTTTTTTCGATCACGTCGATGTCGCGGCTGTAGGAGTTCACAAGCTGCCCGCCATTGCGCCCGCTTGCGCCAAAGCCGATGCGTGAGGCTTCGAGAACCACTACGTCAAAGCCCGCTTCCGCCAGATGCAGCGCGGAAGAGAGCCCGGTATAGCCGCCGCCGACCACGCAAACGTCGCAGGAAATCGACTCATTCAGCGTGTCGAATGGCGCGTATTTATTCGCACTGGCGGCGTAGTAACTGCTGGTATGTTCGGTCATTTCAGGCCTCCAGGCTTATCCAGATGGTTTTCAGTTCGGTGAATTTTTCAAGGGCATGCAGGGATTTGTCGCGACCGTTGCCGCTCTGCTTATAGCCGCCAAACGGCACGGTCATATCGCCGTCGTTGTAGTTATTGACGAAGACGGAACCAGCCTTCAGGCGGCGGCTCATGCGGTGCGCGCGGGAGAGGTCGCGCGTCCATACCGCCCCGCCAAGGCCGTACTGGCTGTCGTTGGCAAGCTGTAGCGCCTGGTCTTCTGATGTGAAACGCGTGACCACCAGCACCGGACCGAAAATCTCTTCGCGGCTTAAGGACGCATTCGGGTCTACATCCACAAAGATGGTCGGGCCGATGGCGGCAGCCAGCTCAGCGTTACGACCATCCAGCAGCAGTTGCCCTTTGCTTTCGCCTTCCCGAATAAAGCTATGGACCGAGTCGGCGTGGGCGCAGTCGATTAAGGTGCCCATGGTGGTTGCGGGATCAAGTGGATGGCCCGGCTGCCAGTTTTGCGCCTGCTGTTTTAACAGGGCTAAGAATTCATCGGCGATGCTCTCTTCCAGCAACAAACGCGTTCCGGCGATGCACACCTGGCCCTGGTTGTAGAAGATGCCTGCGGCGGTGGCGCTTGCCGCTTTTTGCAGATCCGGACAATCGGCGAAAACGAGGTTGGCGCTTTTGCCGCCCGCTTCCAGCCAGACGCGTTTCATGTTGCTGTCGCCCGCATCTTTCAGCAGCTGTTTCCCGGTACGGGTTGAACCGGTAAAGGCAATGGCGTCGATATCGTTATGACGCGACAGCGCCTGCCCCGCTTCATGACCAAAACCCGTCACCACGTTCAACACACCATCCGGCAAGCCTGCTTCTTTCGCCAGCCCCGCGAGACGAATCGCACTGAGCGGTGATTTTTCAGACGGTTTTAGAATCACGCTGTTTCCCGCCGCCAGCGCCGGGCCGAGTTTCCAGCAAGTCAGCAACAGCGGGAAGTTCCACGGCACGATGGCGGCAATCACGCCGACCGGTTCACGCACGATCATCGCCAGCTCATGGCTACTGGTGGTCGCCACTTCGCCATACACTTTGTCGATCGCTTCGGCGTACCAGCGAATGGCGCGCGCCGCGCCGGGAATATCATCACGCAGACTGTGACGAATCGGTTTGCCGGTGTCGAGAGTTTCCAGCAGTGCCAGCTCTTCGGCGTGGGCTTCCATTAAATCGGCGAGTTTATTCAGTACCGCTTTACGTTTAGCCGGAGAAGAGAGTGACCAGTCGCCGCGTTCAAATACGCCGCGTGCTGCGCTCACCGCACGGTCGATATCGACGCTCTTGCCGCGGGCAATTTTCGCCAGCGGTGCCTGGGTGACCGGATCAACGGTTTCAAAGGTTTCATTTTCCGCCGCAGCAGTATATTCACCGTTAATAAATAAGCGGTTTTCAATGGCGAGACTTAACGCTTTATCCTGCCAGTAAGCCAGATGATGAAAATTCATTATGACTCCTGTTTCACGTCTATCAGATATATGCAGTTTGTGAACGTCAGGGCGCAGAGATCCCCGGGCCGTATGCCCGTTTATTTCTGGCGACATTCTTTATATACACTTCATCCTTCAAGCCGCCTCTGCCTTGGCTGCGTTCGCTCCCCCGAATCACTTACCTGAGTAAGCTCATCGGGATTCGCTCACTTGCCGCCTTGATGCAACTTGAATGATTTTGTGTATAGATTGCCGGGCGCATTGCGCTTACCCGGCTTACAGAACAAAAAGATTAAAACGTGGTGGGCGTATGGGCGCTGATAATTCGGCAAATACCTGCCGACGTATTACTGAAACTGTGCGGGATGCCGGTATTAATGGCATAACTTTGCCCCGCGACGAGATGATAATCCTGACCATTAATCGTCAGAACAATTTCACCTTCCAGTACAGTGCCTATTTCCTCACCCTGATGCTTAATTCTTTCCCCAGTGGTTGTGCCCGGCTGGTACGTTTCAAAGATCATCGCCAGCGTGCGATTCGGGTTACCGTTATGAACCAGCTTCATTGACACACCCTGACTGCCCATCTCAATTAAGTCGTCCTGATTAATGACGACCTGCGGCTCATCAGGTTTTTCCGGCTCGGAAAAGAATTCCGAGAGTGACAGACCATACACCTTCAGCAGCTTTTGCAGCGTACTGATGGCAGGGCTGACTTTATCTTGTTCTATCGTACTGATAGCACTGTGAGTCAGCCCGGAGAGTTCGGCGGCACGACGTTGTGAAAGCCCCTGCTGCTGGCGGATTTCCGACAAGCGTTTTCCTGGCGCCAGTCCCTCATCACTCATATTTGCATTTCCTTAAACTGTAGTGGTCAGAGTCGCTGTTTTTCAGCGATATGGTGCTGACAAGCGGTGATAAAGCCCTCGAACAATATACGCGAAAGCGCGTACTCGCTACTGTTCCATTCCGGGTGCCACTGTACGCCCAGCGCAAAAGGATGATTGATGACGCTAACCGCCTCAACTAAGCCATCCGGCGAGCGAGCTTCAACACGCAACCGTGGGCTAACGACCTTCGCCCCTTGTCCATGTAGAGAGTTTACCCAAAAGTTGCTACATTCAGGTAACAACGCAGACAGTAATCCCCCCTCTTCAACCTGAACTTCATGCGACGGTGCATATTGCTGTTCCACCGGCAGTTCGGGATCTTCCCGATGTTCCAGCAATTCAGGCTGTTCGCACAGCTTGCGATGCAACGAACCACCGGTTGCCACCACCAGTTCTTGTAAACCCCGGCAGATGGCGAAAATGGGGATGCGCCTTTCGAGTGCGGCATTAATTAACGCCATGCTCAGAAGATCACGCCCGGGATCGGCGTCAGGCTCATCGCCGTTTTCACCATATAGGTGCGGCTGCACATTGCTGGGACTACCAGGAAGATAAATGCCATCGAGTTTCGGCAAAAGTTGTTCAAGTAATGACGGTTCCGCCAGCGCATGTGGTAGCGCAATTGGCAAGCCGCCTGCGTGGATGATGGCATTCAGGTACTTTTCTTGCAGAGTCTGGGTCGCATGACCCTTAAGCCTGTTCCTGCACATTACGACACCGATAACCGGATTGTTCATTATATTTTCCATGCTCAATCTCACAAAGTGGACTAAATTATCGCCATTACTGCGGTTTAAATGACCTTTATGTTCAATATTTTTTCAATCTAGCAGTGGGTTTTCATTTTTGCAAACTCAATTTAACATTTGACAAACATTTAGTTTGCATACAGATTCGAATGGTGGTCATTATATTTTACGCTTTGATAACGAGCGGAAAACAAACCAAAGGCGAAGAATCATGGAAACCAATATCGTTGAAGTAGAGAACTTTGTTCAGCAGTCAGAAGAGAGGCGGGGTAGCGCCTTTACGCAGGAAGTGAAACGCTACCTGGAGCGCTACCCGAATACGCAATATGTTGATGTTTTACTTACTGATTTGAATGGTTGCTTCCGTGGAAAACGTATCCCTGTTTCAAGCCTGAAGAAGTTGGAGAAAGGGTGTTATTTCCCGGCCTCGGTGTTTGCAATGGATATTCTGGGCAACGTAGTAGAAGAAGCGGGTCTGGGTCAGGAAATGGGCGAGCCGGATCGTACTTGTGTTCCTGTTCTCGGTTCCTTAACCCCTTCTGCCGCCGATCCAGAGTTTATCGGTCAGATGCTCCTGACCATGGTCGATGAAGATGGCGCTCCCTTTGACGTTGAGCCGCGGAACGTTCTTAACCGCCTGTGGCAGCAGCTACGCCAGCGCGGATTGTTCCCGGTTGTAGCGGTAGAGCTGGAGTTCTATTTACTGGATCGTCAGCGCGACGCTGAAGGGTATCTGCAACCGCCCTGCGCGCCCGGCACCGATGACCGCAATACACAAAGCCAGGTTTACTCCGTTGATAACCTCAACCACTTCGCCGATGTGCTCAATGATATTGATGAACTGGCGCAGTTACAGTTAATTCCCGCCGACGGTGCGGTCGCCGAAGCCTCGCCGGGTCAGTTTGAAATCAACCTTTACCATACCGATAACGTGCTGGAAGCCTGCGATGATGCGCTGGCGCTAAAACGCCTGGTGCGTCTGATGGCAGAAAAGCATAAGATGCACGCCACTTTTATGGCGAAGCCGTATGAAGAGCACGCGGGCAGCGGAATGCATATCCATATCAGTATGCAAAATAACCGTGGCGAGAACGTGCTTTCTGACGCGGAAGGCGAAGATTCGCCGCTGCTGAAAAAGATGCTCGCCGGGATGATTGACCTGATGCCGTCGTCGATGGCGTTGCTGGCACCAAACGTGAACTCGTATCGCCGCTTCCAGCCGGGAATGTATGTGCCGACGCAGGCGTCGTGGGGCCATAACAACCGCACCGTCGCCCTGCGTATTCCGTGCGGCGACCGTCATAATCACCGCGTGGAATATCGCGTGGCGGGTGCCGATGCCAACCCATATCTGGTGATGGCAGCGATTTTTGCCGGTATTTTGCATGGCCTTGATAACGAGCTGCCGTTGCAGGAAGAAGTCGAAGGCAACGGGCTGGAACAGGAAGGCTTACCCTTCCCGATTCGCCAGAGCGATGCCCTGGGTGAGTTTATCGAGAATGATCACCTGCGCCGCTATTTAGGCGAACGGTTTTGCCATGTGTATCACGCCTGTAAAAATGATGAGCTGTTGCAGTTTGAGCGCCTCATCACAGAAACAGAAATTGAGTGGATGTTGAAAAACGCGTAATTCCCCATGCAGGGTTGTTTCATCGGCCTGAGCGGAGCCAGGCCTGACATTTGCTGGTAATCCAGACATTTCCCGGATGTCGCGTTATGGAGCGCAGGCGGCAACGGGCTTCCGTTAACGATTAAGACTGTGACGAGGAAATGAGATGATGCCGATGATTAAATCCCCGCATGGCGAGGGAGGCTGCGTATGCGCCCCTCCTGCTACTGACTGGACTCCGCCCCCTTTGCTTCCCTTGCTAAACAGGTTTGATTTCAGGTCGACACGACCGCAAACCTTATTACGCAGGGGAGGCAGCAATTATGGCTATTAATTCACCACTGAATATTGCTGCGCAACCCGGCAAAACCCGTCTGCGAAAATCACTGAAATTGTGGCAGGTGGTAATGATGGGTCTGGCCTATCTCACGCCGATGACCGTATTTGATACTTTTGGTATTGTCTCCGGCATTAGCGACGGTCACGTTCCAGCGTCCTATTTGCTGGCGCTGGCGGGCGTGCTGTTTACCGCTATCAGCTACGGCAAACTGGTTCGCCAGTTTCCGGAGGCCGGTTCGGCCTATACCTACGCGCAAAAGTCGATTAATCCGCACGTCGGATTTATGGTCGGCTGGTCATCACTGCTGGATTATCTCTTTTTGCCAATGATCAACGTTTTGTTGGCGAAAATCTATCTCTCCGCCCTCTTCCCGGAAGTGCCGCCGTGGGTGTGGGTGGTAACCTTCGTCGCCATTTTAACCGCCGCGAATCTGAAGAGCGTCAACCTGGTCGCTAACTTCAATACCCTGTTTGTACTGGTGCAAATTTCCATCATGGTGGTGTTTATCTTCCTGGTGGTTCAGGGACTGCATAAAGGAGAAGGCGTTGGCACCGTCTGGTCACTTCAGCCGTTTATCAGCGAGAACGCGCACCTGATCCCGATTATTACCGGTGCGACGATTGTCTGTTTCTCGTTCCTCGGTTTCGATGCGGTGACCACGCTTTCGGAAGAGACGCCGGACGCCGCACGCGTGATCCCGAAAGCCATCTTCCTGACGGCGGTATACGGCGGCGTTATCTTTATCGCGGCGTCGTTCTTTATGCAGCTGTTCTTTCCCGATATCAGCCGCTTTAAAGACCCGGACGCCGCACTGCCTGAAATTGCGCTGTACGTCGGCGGTAAGCTGTTCCAGTCGATTTTCCTTTGCACCACGTTTGTGAACACGTTAGCGTCTGGCCTGGCCTCACATGCCAGCGTGTCACGTCTGCTGTATGTGATGGGGCGCGACAATGTGTTTCCGGAGCGCGTGTTTGGCTATGTGCATCCGAAATGGCGGACTCCGGCACTGAACGTCATTATGGTCGGGATTGTCGCGATGTCGGCGCTGTTCTTCGATTTAGTTACCGCCACAGCGTTAATTAACTTCGGCGCGTTGGTAGCGTTTACCTTCGTTAACCTGTCGGTGTTCAACCACTTCTGGCGGCGCAAAGGAATGAATAAAAGCTGGAAGGAACACTTCCACTATTTATTAATGCCGCTGGTTGGCGCGCTGACGGTGGGCGTGCTGTGGATTAACCTCGAAGCCACCTCGCTGACGCTGGGTCTGGTATGGGCTTCGTTAGGCGGCGCATATTTGTGGTATCTGATCCGCCGCTATCGCAAAGTGCCGCTGTACGAAGGTGACAGAACGCCAGTGAGCGAAACGTAATAGTCGGATGCGCGCCGCATTATCCTGCCTGAGGGTAATGCGCCGCGCCATTAACTATAAAAAGATGTATGACCCGGATCACGAGTGCTATCATCCGCCCTTATGCTTAGCGCATTAACCCCAGGGGCAAATAATGAACCACGATATCCCGCTAAAATATTTTGATATTGCCGATGAGTACGCGACCGAATGCGCAGAGCCTGTCGCAGACGCTGAACGCACACCGCTGGCCCACTACTTCCAGTTACTGCTCACCCGTTTGATGAACAATGAAGAGATCAGCGAAGAAGCCCAACATGAAATGGCTGCTGAAGCGGGGATTAATCCCGTACGCATTGATGAGATCGCAGAGTTTTTGAATCAATGGGGTAATGAGTAATTATTTAATTGCAGACGATCGGTCAGTATCGTTGTCCGGATAAAGCGTTCACGCCGCATCCGGTTAAAATGACACGCACTGCAGCGTGCTTTAATGGGTTTCTCACGATCGTACCGCTCTGCTCCTCGCTAAGTTGTTCTGTGAGTTATAGTTATAGAGAAATCACGGGTACGAATGTTGAACAGATGGCGACGCCACCTGTTCAACGACCAACCACACGGCCCTCATTACGACCCCTGAACACAAACGGTAATGGCAAATGTCATTAAATATTAGTAAGATAGCCTCTTTACATAAAATCCCTTAATATTATGCGCCAGGTATTATCGTCTCTTTTGGTGATTGCTGGACTTGTGAGTGGTCAGGCAATCGCCGCGCCTGAATCCCCCCCGCATGCTGATATCCGCGACAGCGGTTTTGTCTATTGCGTCAGCGGGCAAGTCAACACCTTTAACCCATCCAAAGCGAGCAGTGGGTTAATTGTCGATACCCTTGCCGCCCAGTTTTATGATCGACTGCTGGATGTCGATCCCTATACCTATCGCCTGATGCCGGAACTTGCCGAAAGCTGGGAAGTACTCGACAACGGCGCGACCTATCGCTTCCACCTGCGTCGCGATGTTCCGTTTCAAAAAACCGACTGGTTTACTCCCACTCGTAAAATGAATGCCGACGATGTGGTGTTTACCTTCCAGCGAATTTTTGACCGCAACAACCCGTGGCATAACGTCAACGGCAGCAACTTCCCCTACTTCGACAGCCTGCAATTTGCCGATAACGTGAAAAGCGTCCGCAAACTGGATAATCATACCGTTGAGTTCCGACTCGCCCAGCCGGATGCTTCTTTTTTGTGGCACCTCGCAACCCATTATGCTTCGGTCATGTCGGCAGAATATGCCCGGAAGTTAGAGAAAGAAGATCGCCAGGAGCAACTCGACCGTCAACCGGTCGGCACCGGTCCGTATCAGTTGTCGGAATACCGCGCCGGGCAATTTATTCGCCTACAACGTCATGATGACTTCTGGCGCGGTAAACCGTTAATGCCGCAGGTAGTGGTGGATTTAGGCTCCGGCGGCACCGGACGTCTGTCGAAACTCCTGACCGGGGAATGCGACGTTCTGGCCTGGCCTGCTGCCAGCCAGCTATCCATTTTGCGTGACGACCCGCGCTTGCGTTTAACGCTGCGTCCTGGGATGAACGTCGCCTATCTGGCATTTAACACCGCCAAACCGCCGCTAAATAATCCCGCTGTCCGCCATGCACTGGCACTGGCGATTAATAACCAGCGCCTGATGCAATCCATCTATTATGGTACGGCTGAAACGGCGGCCTCTATTTTACCGCGCGCCTCGTGGGCCTATGACAACGAGGCTAAAATTACTGAATACAATCCGGCGAAATCGCGCGAACAGTTGAAGGCGTTGGGGCTGGAAAACTTAACGCTGAAACTGTGGGTGCCCACACGTTCGCAGGCGTGGAACCCCAGTCCACTGAAAACTGCCGAACTGATTCAGGCGGATATGGCGCAGGTTGGCGTAAAAGTGGTGATTGTGCCGGTAGAAGGTCGCTTTCAGGAGGCGCGGTTGATGGATATGAGCCATGATCTGACGTTATCCGGTTGGGCGACGGACAGTAACGACCCGGACAGTTTCTTCCGTCCGTTACTGAGCTGCGCGGCAATTCATTCACAGACCAACCTCGCCCACTGGTGCGATCCGAAATTCGACAGCGTGTTGCGTAAGGCGCTCTCCTCGCAGCAGCTGGCAGCGCGTATTGAAGCCTATGACGAAGCGCAGAGTATTCTGGCGCAGGAATTACCTATTCTGCCGCTGGCGTCGTCATTGCGTTTGCAGGCCTATCGGTACGATATCAAAGGTCTGGTACTTAGCCCGTTTGGTAACGCCTCCTTTGCTGGGGTGTATCGCGAGAAACAGGATGAGGTGAAAAAACCATGATTATCTTCACCTTACGCCGCATTTTGTTATTGATTGTCACCTTGTTCCTGCTGACCTTCGTTGGCTTCAGTTTGAGCTATTTCACTCCACACGCGCCGTTACAAGGCGCGTCACTGTGGAATGCCTGGGTGTTCTGGTTTAACGGCCTGATCCACTGGGATTTTGGTGTTTCCAGCATTAACGGTCAACCGATTGCCGAACAGTTAAAAGAGGTCTTCCCTGCGACGATGGAACTGTGCATCCTCGCCTTCGGTTTTGCGCTGATTGTTGGCATCCCCGTGGGGATGATTGCCGGGATTACGCGCCATAAGTGGCAGGATAACTTGATCAACGCCATCGCCTTGCTGGGCTTTTCAATCCCGGTGTTCTGGCTGGCGCTTCTGTTGACGCTGTTTTGTTCACTCACGCTAGGTTGGTTGCCCGTTTCAGGGCGTTTCGATCTGCTGTACGAAGTGAAACCGATTACCGGGTTTGCGTTGATTGATGCCTGGCTTTCGGACTCACCATGGCGGGATGAAATGATCATGAGCGCAATCCGCCATATGATATTGCCCGTGATCACCCTGTCGGTTGCGCCAACAACTGAAGTGATCCGACTGATGCGTATCAGCACTATCGAAGTGTATGACCAGAACTATGTTAAAGCGGCGGCTACCCGCGGTTTGTCGCGCTTTACTATTTTGCGTCGCCACGTTCTGCATAACGCGTTACCGCCGGTTATTCCTCGCCTGGGCTTACAGTTTTCCACCATGCTGACGCTGGCAATGATCACCGAAATGGTTTTTAGCTGGCCGGGTTTAGGGCGCTGGTTAATTAACGCCATCCGCCAGCAGGATTACGCAGCCATTTCCGCCGGAGTGATGGTGTGTGGCTCACTGGTCATTATTGTTAACGTGATTTCTGATATTTTGGGTGCCATGGCTAACCCTCTGAAACATAAGGAATGGTATGCCTTACGATAGCGTATACAGCGAAAAGCGCCCGCCGGGCACGCTGCGTACCGCCTGGCGCAAATTTTATAGTGACGCCTCTGCGATGGTCGGCCTGTACGGCTGCGCGGGGCTGGCTGTACTGTGTATTTTTGGCGGCTGGTTTGCGCCTTACGGCATCGACCAGCAATTTCTCGGTTACCAATTATTGCCGCCGTCATGGTCGCGCTATGGCGAAGTTTCTTTCTTCCTGGGGACTGACGACCTCGGACGCGATGTTTTAAGCCGTTTACTGAGCGGAGCTGCGCCAACCGTGGGTGGCGCATTTGTGGTGACGCTTGCCGCGACGATCTGTGGCCTGGTACTGGGCACCTTCGCCGGGGCGACGCACGGCCTACGCTCAGCGGTGCTTAACCATATTCTGGATACCTTACTGGCGATCCCTTCGCTGCTGCTGGCAATTATCGTTGTAGCGTTTGCCGGACCGAGTTTGTCCCACGCTATGTTTGCTGTCTGGCTGGCATTGCTGCCGCGTATGGTACGTTCGATTTACAGCATGGTGCATGACGAACTGGAAAAAGAGTACGTTATCGCCGCCCGTCTGGATGGCGCATCAACGCTGAATATTCTCTGGTTTGCTGTGATGCCAAACATCACCGCCGGGCTGGTCACCGAGATCACCCGCGCACTGTCGATGGCAATTCTCGATATCGCCGCGCTGGGCTTTCTCGATCTCGGCGCACAACTCCCCTCGCCTGAATGGGGAGCGATGCTCGGTGATGCGCTGGAACTGATTTATGTCGCCCCGTGGACTGTCATGCTGCCAGGTGCGGCAATTATGATTAGCGTGTTGTTGGTTAACCTCCTTGGCGATGGCGTTCGTCGTGCGATTATTGCGGGGGTGGAATAATGCCATTACTCGATATTCGTAACCTGACCATTGAATTTAAAACCGGTGATGAGTGGGTTAAAGCCGTCGACCGGGTAAGTATGACCTTAACCGAAGGTGAAATCCGCGGTCTTGTTGGTGAATCCGGTTCCGGCAAGAGTTTGATTGCGAAAGCGATTTGTGGGGTGAATAAAGATAACTGGCGTGTTACTGCTGACCGTATGCGTTTTGATGATATCGATTTGCTGCGTCTCTCCGCACGCGAACGGCGCAAACTGGTTGGCCATAACGTGTCGATGATTTTCCAGGAACCGCAGTCGTGTCTTGACCCTTCAGAACGTGTGGGTCGCCAGTTGATGCAAAACATCCCAGCCTGGACCTATAAAGGCCGTTGGTGGCAGCGTTTTGGCTGGCGCAAACGCCGTGCCATTGAACTGCTGCACCGCGTGGGGATTAAAGATCACAAAGATGCGATGCGCAGTTTTCCCTATGAGTTGACCGAAGGTGAATGTCAGAAAGTGATGATAGCCATTGCACTGGCGAATCAACCGCGTCTGCTGATTGCTGACGAACCGACCAACTCAATGGAGCCAACAACCCAGGCGCAAATCTTTCGCCTGCTGACGCGTCTCAACCAAAACAGCAATACCACTATTTTGCTTATCAGCCATGACTTACAAATGCTTAGCCAATGGGCGGATAAAATTAACGTGCTTTACTGCGGTCAAACAGTGGAAACCGCGCCGAGTAAGGAGTTGGTGACGATGCCACATCATCCTTATACCCAGGCGCTGATCCGCGCGATACCAGACTTCGGCAGCGCGATGCCGCATAAAAGTCGCCTCAATACGCTGCCCGGCGCTATCCCACTGCTGGAACAGTTACCGATTGGTTGTCGTCTGGGGCCACGTTGCCCGTATGCACAACGAGAATGCATTGTGACGCCACGTTTGACGGGGGCGAAAAATCATCTCTATGCCTGTCATTTCCCGCTGAACATGGAGAAAGAGTGAGATGATCGAAACGCTGCTTGAAGTGCGTAATTTAAGTAAAACGTTCCGCTACCGGACCGGCTGGTTTCGTCGTCAGACCGTAGAAGCGGTAAAACCCTTGAGCTTTACGCTACGTGAAGGCCAGACACTGGCGATTATTGGCGAGAATGGTTCGGGTAAATCCACGCTGGCAAAAATGCTGGCGGGAATGATAGAGCCTACCAGCGGCGAGTTATTGATTGACGATCATCCACTGCATTTTGGCGATTATTCCTTCCGCAGTCAGCGTATTCGCATGATTTTTCAGGATCCTTCGACCTCGTTGAATCCCCGTCAACGTATCTCGCAAATTCTGGATTTTCCACTGCGCCTGAACACCGACCTGGAACCGGAACAGCGTCGCAAACAGATTATTGAAACGATGCGTATGGTTGGGCTGCTACCGGATCACGTCAGTTACTATCCGCATATGTTGGCACCCGGACAAAAACAGCGTCTGGGTCTGGCGCGCGCGCTGATATTGCGCCCAAAAGTCATTATTGCCGATGAAGCCCTCGCTTCACTGGATATGTCGATGCGTTCGCAGTTGATTAATCTGATGCTGGAGTTACAGGAAAAACAGGGCATTTCGTATATTTATGTTACCCAGCATATCGGAATGATGAAGCACATTAGCGACCAGGTGCTGGTGATGCATCAGGGCGAGGTTGTCGAACGAGGCAGCACCGCGGATGTGCTGGCATCGCCGCTGCATGAACTCACCAAACGGCTGATTGCCGGGCACTTTGGCGAAGCATTGACAGCGGATGCGTGGCGTAAAGATCGCTAATTTTCTGAATCCTCCTTCCAGATTATCCACCTCATTCTGACAAGAGATTAAATCTTGTCAGAATGAGGTGATGGATAAAATAAAATCAAATGCGCGTGATTTAAGACGCAATCTCACTTTGCAGGAACGAAAGCTCTGGCGATATCTTCGCAGCCGACGTTTTGGTGATTTCAAATTTCGCCGTCAACATCCGGTGGGGAGCTACATTCTCGATTTTGCTTGCTGCTCGGCGCGCGTAGTCGTTGAGCTGGATGGTGGGCAGCATGATTTGGCAGTTGCCTATGATACCAGGCGCACTAGCTGGCTTGAGTCGCAGAGCTGGACCGTGCTGCGTTTCTGGCATAACGAGATTGATTGTAATGAGGAGGCGGTGCTGGAGATTATTCTGCAGGAACTGAACCGCCGGTCACCCTCACCCTGAAAGGGCGAGGGGGCCGACCGAGCCGAATAGCTGTTGTGGTGAAAACATGGAGACAGTGCTGGAGAATATTCGGCAAGGTCTGAACCATCCCAGCCATCGCCATAAAAGGGTTAGGGGCTGTATGAGCCTGTTTGTTGCTGGGGTAACAATATTTGCACAATATGGTCCCCTCGCCCCTCTGGGGAGAGGGTTAGGGTAAGGGGAAAAGCGCCCACCCTGCCGCAGCCTGCTCCGGTCGGACCTGGCAACTATAGCTACTCACAGCCAGGTTGATTATAATAACCGTTTATCTGTTCGTACTGTTTACTAAAACGACGAATCGCCTGATTTTCAGGCACAACAAGCATCAACAATAAGGATTAAAGCTATGGGTTTTCTTTCCGGTAAGCGCATTCTGGTAACCGGTGTTGCCAGCAAACTATCCATCGCCTACGGTATCGCTCAGGCGATGCACCGCGAAGGAGCTGAACTGGCATTCACCTACCAGAACGACAAACTGAAAGGCCGCGTAGAAGAATTTGCCGCTCAATTGGGTTCTGACATCGTTCTGCAGTGCGATGTTGCAGAAGATGCCAGCATCGACACTATGTTCGCTGAACTGGGGAAAGTTTGGCCGAAATTTGACGGTTTCGTACACTCTATTGGTTTTGCACCTGGCGATCAGCTGGATGGTGACTATGTTAACGCCGTTACCCGTGAAGGCTTCAAAATTGCCCACGACATCAGCTCCTACAGCTTCGTTGCAATGGCAAAAGCTTGCCGCTCCATGCTGAATCCGGGTTCTGCCCTGCTGACCCTTTCCTACCTTGGCGCTGAGCGCGCTATCCCGAACTACAACGTTATGGGTCTGGCAAAAGCGTCTCTGGAAGCGAACGTGCGCTATATGGCGAACGCGATGGGTCCGGAAGGTGTGCGTGTTAACGCCATCTCTGCTGGTCCGATCCGTACTCTGGCGGCCTCCGGTATCAAAGACTTCCGCAAAATGCTGGCTCATTGCGAAGCCGTTACCCCGATTCGCCGTACCGTTACTATTGAAGATGTGGGTAACTCCGCGGCATTCCTGTGCTCCGATCTCTCTGCCGGTATCTCCGGTGAAGTGGTCCACGTTGACGGCGGTTTCAGCATCGCTGCAATGAACGAACTCGAATTGAAATAATCATTCTGTTGGTAAATATTGGGCGGCGTTCTGCCGCCCGTTATCTCTGTTATACCTTTCTGATATTTGTTATCGCCGATCCGTCTTTCTCCCCTTCCCGCCTTGCGTCAGGATAACGATTTCCTTTACGACCAAGGAGCGCCCATGGAACAACGCCACATCACCGGCAAAAGCCACTGGTATCATGAAACGCAATCCAGTACTGCGGAGTATGACGTTCTGCCTCTGGTCCCGGAAGCCGCAAAGGTCAGCGATCCCTTTCTGCTCGACGTGATCCTTGATGAAGAAACGCTGGCTCCCTTCCTTTCATGGCTGGTCCCTGCGCGCGTTCTTGCAGTGGAATTGTTCCCTGACCAGCTTACCGTGACCCGTTCACAGACCTTCACCGCTTATGAACGCTTGTCTACGGCCCTGACGGTTGCTCAGGTTTGCGGCGTCCAGCGGTTATGTAACTACTATTCGGCGCGACTTACGCCGCTCCCCGGGCCTGATTCCTCCAGGGAAAGCAATCATAGGTTGGCACAAATCACGCAATATGCCCGCCAACTGGCTAGCTCGCCTTCTATTATCGACAACCGATCACGCCAGCATCTGAATGACGTCGGTCTTACTGCCGGGGACTGTGTGATCATTAACCAAATCATTGGTTTTATTGGCTTTCAGGCGCGGACCATTGCGACATTTCAGGCTTATCTCGGGCACCCGGTACGCTGGTTACCCGGTCTGGAAATACAAAACTACGCCGACGCGTCACTGTTTGCTGATGAATCAATACGCTGGCGAAGCAGCTATGAGGTGGAAAAACTACCTGAAGAGTACACAAAAAGTTCAACAGCAGAACTTTGCCAACTGGCCGAAACACTCTCTCTCCACCCTATTTCACTTTCCCTTCTCGAAAGGTTGTTAAACAGTACACGGGTTAATACACAGCCGGATAATAAGCTTGCGGCGTTGTTATGCGCGCGGATAAATGGCAGTCCCGCTTGTTTTGCCGCCTGTATGGATTCATCAAATGAATATAAAAAAATCAGCCCCCTTCTGCGCAAGGGCGAAAATGAAATTAACCAATGGGCTGACCGTCATTCTGTTGAGCACGCTACCGTTCAGGCGATACAATGGCTGACCCGAGCACCCGATCGCTTTAGCGCCGCCCAGTTCAGCCCTTTACTCGAACACGAAAAATCATCAACGCAGATTATTAATCTGCTGGTATGGAGCGGGCTGTGTGGCTGGATAAATCGCTTAAAAATCGCGTTGGGTGAGACATATTAACCTTGCCGCGTCAGACAGATTCGCGTAAAACTGTCAGCCGCTCTAATGGCCACCAAAATAGACAATTATGTTTCAGGACAACCCGCTGCTAGCGCAGCTTAAACAGCAACTGCATTCCCAGACGCCACGCGCTGAAGGGGTGGTAAAAGCCACAGAAAAAGGCTTTGGCTTCCTGGAAGTCGACGCGCAAAAAAGTTATTTCATTCCGCCGCCGCAGATGAAAAAAGTCATGCATGGCGACCGAATTATCGCGGTGATCCACAGTGAAAAAGAACGTGAATCCGCAGAGCCAGAAGAACTGGTTGAACCGTTCCTGACTCGTTTCGTGGGTAAAGTTCAGGGCAAAAATGACCGTCTGGCCATCGTTCCTGATCATCCACTCTTAAAAGACGCCATTCCTTGCCGCGCAGCCCGTGGCCTGAACCACGAGTTTAAAGAAGGCGACTGGGCGGTTGCCGAAATGCGCCGTCATCCGCTGAAAGGCGATCGTTCTTTCTATGCTGAACTGACACAATACATCACTTTTGGTGACGACCACTTTGTACCGTGGTGGGTTACCCTTGCGCGCCATAATCTGGAAAAAGAAGCACCAGACGGCGTCGCTACCGAAATGCTCGATGAAGGTCTGGTTCGTGAAGATCTGACCGCGCTGGATTTTGTCACCATCGACAGTGCCAGCACAGAAGATATGGATGACGCCCTTTTCGCTAAGGCGTTGCCGGATGACAAACTTCAGCTGATTGTGGCGATTGCCGATCCAACCGCGTGGATTGCTGAAGGCAGCAAGCTGGACAAAGCCGCGAAAATTCGCGCATTCACCAACTATCTGCCTGGCTTCAACATCCCTATGCTGCCTCGCGAGCTTTCTGACGATCTCTGCTCACTGCGCGCCAATGAAGTCCGCCCGGTACTGGCATGCCGCATGACGCTCTCCGCTGATGGCACCATTGAAGATAATATCGAATTCTTTGCCGCCACCATCGAATCCAAAGCAAAGCTGGTGTATGACCAGGTTTCTGACTGGCTGGAAAATACCGGTGACTGGCAGCCTGAAAGTGAAGCAATTGCCGAACAAGTCCGTTTGCTAGCGCAAATTTGCCAACGCCGCGGCGAGTGGCGTCATAACCACGCACTGGTGTTTAAAGATCGCCCGGATTACCGCTTTATTCTCGGTGAAAAAGGTGAAGTGCTGGATATCGTCGCCGAGCCTCGTCGCATTGCCAACCGTATCGTCGAAGAAGCGATGATTGCCGCTAACATTTGTGCGGCCCGCGTACTGCGCGATAAGCTCGGTTTTGGCATCTATAACGTGCATATGGGCTTTGATCCGGCGAATGCCGACGCGCTGGCAGCGTTGCTGAAAACGCACGGTCTGCATGTCGATGCCGAAGAAGTGCTCACGCTGGACGGTTTCTGCAAACTGCGTCGTGAACTGGATGCGCAACCAACTGGTTTCCTCGACAGCCGCATTCGTCGCTTCCAGTCATTTGCTGAAATTAGCACTGAACCCGGTCCTCACTTTGGCCTCGGTCTGGAAGCATACGCCACCTGGACTTCGCCGATCCGTAAATATGGCGACATGATCAACCACCGTCTGCTGAAAGCGGTTATCAAAGGCGAAACTGCGACGCGCCCACAGGATGAAATCACTGTCCAAATGGCCGAGCGTCGCCGTCTCAACCGGATGGCAGAACGTGATGTTGGCGACTGGTTATACGCACGCTTCCTGAAAGACAAAGCCGGGACCGACACCCGTTTCGCGGCGGAAATTGTCGATATCAGCCGTGGCGGCATGCGTGTGCGTTTGGTTGATAACGGCGCTATCGCCTTTATTCCGGCACCTTTCTTACACGCTATGCGCGATGAACTGGTTTGCAGCCAGGAAAACGGCACTGTACAAATTAAAGGTGAAACGGTTTACAAAGTAACTGACGTTATTGACGTCACCATTGCCGAAGTCCGCATGGAAACCCGCAGCATTATTGCGCGCCCGGTCGCGTAATCTCCTTTCACGGCCCATTCCTCATGGATGGGCCGTTTATTTCCCCGCTCTACCTTCGTTATATCCAGGCAGATTTTTTAACTGACTTTCGTTTGAAAACTGGCGTTTTTCCAAAACTGGATTACAAATAAATATATAAAAAAAACAATGCGTTTAGCCGCCGTTAATTTCATGTAAGTCATGTTGTTCCTTTTATTTAACCGCGGACTCCGCTGTTAACCGGAGGATATGCATCATGAAAACCGTTAGGGAGTCCACAACGTTGTACAACTTTCTCGGATCGCACAATCCATACTGGCGGTTGACGGAAAGCAGCGATGTTTTGCGCTTTTCTACCACCGAAACCACAGAACCTGATCGTACATTGCAGTTATCTGCCGAACAGGCTGCTCGCATCAGGGAAATGACGGTCATCACCTCCAGCCTGATGATGAGTCTGACCGTCGATGAAAGCGATCTTTCTGTGCATCTGGTAGGACGAAAAATCAATAAACGGGAATGGGCTGGCAACGCGTCTGCATGGCATGACACACCGGCGGTTGCTCGTGATTTATCACACGGGCTTTCCTTTGCTGAGCAGGTAGTTTCTGAAGCACATTCCGCAATAGTGATTCTCGACAGCCGGGGGAATATCCAACGCTTCAATCGGTTATGTGAAGATTACACAGGGTTGAAAGAACACGACGTCATTGGGCAAAGCGTGTTTAAACTGTTTATGAGCCGTCGTGAAGCTGCGGCATCCAGGCGCAATAACCGTGTATTTTTTCGAAGCGGCAATGCATATGAAGTCGAACTGTGGATACCAACATGTAAAGGCCAGCGGCTGTTTCTGTTTCGCAATAAATTTGTCCACAGCGGCAGTGGCAAAAACGAGATTTTTTTAATCTGTTCCGGCACCGACATTACCGAAGAGCGCCGCGCTCAGGAGCGACTGCGTATTCTGGCAAATACCGACAGTATCACCGGACTGCCGAATCGTAACGCAATGCAGGATTTAATCGATCACGCTATTAATCATGCAGATAACAATAAAGTTGGGGTTGTGTATCTTGATTTGGATAATTTCAAAAAGGTCAACGACGCCTATGGGCATTTGTTTGGTGACCAGTTATTACGCGACGTGTCATTGGCTATTTTAAGCTGTCTCGAACATGACCAGGTGTTGGCGCGTCCAGGTGGGGATGAGTTTCTGGTACTGGCATCCAACACCTCACAAAGCGCGCTGGAAGCAATGGCATCACGAATTTTGACCCGCTTACGGCTCCCCTTTCGCATTGGTTTAATTGAAGTTTATACCAGCTGTTCAGTAGGTATTGCACTCTCTCCCGAACATGGTTCAGACAGCACGGCTATTATTCGTCACGCCGACACAGCAATGTACACAGCGAAGGAAGGCGGACGAGGACAATTTTGCGTTTTTACCCCAGAAATGAATCAACGGGTATTTGAATATCTCTGGCTGGATACCAACTTGCGTAAAGCACTGGAAAACGATCAGTTGGTTATTCACTATCAACCGAAAATCACCTGGCGTGGCGAAGTGCGCAGTCTGGAAGCACTAGTACGTTGGCAGTCACCTGAACGTGGGTTGATTCCACCGTTGGACTTCATTTCCTACGCCGAAGAGTCAGGGCTAATTGTGCCTTTAGGCCGTTGGGTGATTCTCGATGTCGTACGCCAGGTGGCAAAGTGGCGGGATAAAGGCATAAACCTGCGAGTGGCGGTAAATATTTCTGCACGTCAGCTCGCCGATCAAACCATTTTCACCGCCCTGAAACAGGTTCTCCAGGAACTCAATTTTGAATACTGCCCTATAGATGTTGAACTGACAGAGAGTTGTCTGATTGAGAATGATGAACTGGCACTGTCTGTTATTCAACAATTTAGCCAACTAGGTGCGCAAGTGCATCTGGATGATTTTGGTACCGGCTACTCTTCACTTTCGCAACTGGCGCGCTTTCCGATCGATGCCATCAAACTTGACCAGGTTTTTGTTCGAGATATTCACAAACAACCTGTCTCGCAGTCACTGGTCCGGGCGATCGTCGCTGTGGCCCAGGCATTGAATCTTCAGGTGATCGCCGAAGGTGTAGAGAGTGCAAAGGAAGATGCTTTTTTAACCAAGAACGGGATCAATGAGCGGCAAGGATTTTTGTTTGCCAAACCGATGCCCGCCGTCGCCTTCGAACGCTGGTATAAACGCTATCTGAAGCGCGCATAAGTAGATGAATATATATACTTAGCGCTATATCCCGTCATTATATATCGTATTCCTGGATGATAATTAGCCGTTGCTGTTAAACACTTCTCTTTTAGCGGCAATTTTTGCATTATTCATTTTCCCCCTTTTGCTATAAGGATGTCCTTGATGTCTGAATTTGATGCCCAGCGCGTTGCCGAACGTATTGATATTGTGTTAGATATCCTTGTGGCAGGCGATTACCACTCTGCGATCCATAATCTCGAGATACTTAAAGCAGAACTCTTGCGCCAGGTTGCTGAATCTACGCCAGACATCCCGAAGGCACCGTGGGAGATTTAACAATCGTGCCTTCAGGTTTTCCTATTTGAGGATGCCCGGCGCGTCAGTATTTTTTTATTTAGTATTATAACGTTATAAGAATTACAGCGATGAATTCCCGACAACAAACTATTCTACAGATGGTCATTGACCAGGGTCAGGTTAGCGTAACCGATCTGGCAAAAGCCACTGGAGTTTCTGAAGTTACCATTCGCCAGGATCTCAACACCCTCGAAAAACTGAGTTACCTCCGCCGTGCACATGGCTTTGCAGTTTCGCTTGATAGTGATGACGTCGAAACCCGTATGATGAGCAACTATACGCTGAAGCGTGAACTCGCCGAGTTTGCCGCGTCACTGGTTCAACCGGGCGAAACCATCTTTATCGAAAATGGTAGCAGCAATGCCCTGCTCGCCCGGACTCTGGGCGAACAGAAGAAAAATGTCACTATCATCACAGTCAGCAGCTACATTGCGCATTTGCTGAAAGACGCGCCTTGTGAAGTCATTTTGCTCGGTGGCGTGTACCAGAAAAAAAGCGAAAGTATGGTTGGCCCTTTGACACGCCAGTGCATCCAGCAGGTACATTTCAGCAAAGCATTTATTGGTATTGATGGCTGGCAACCTGAAACTGGATTCACCGGTCGCGATATGATGCGTACCGATGTGGTCAATGCCGTGCTGGAAAAAGAGTGCGAAGCGATAGTCCTGACTGACAGCTCGAAATTTGGTGCTGTACATTCATACTCCATCGGTCCCGTTGAGCGATTCAATCGCGTGATTACCGATTCGAAAATACGCGCCAGCGATCTGATGCATCTTGAGCACAGTAAACTCACCGTTCACGTCGTTGACATTTAACCATTTCCCTTCTCTACGGATGATTTGCAGTTTGGCAAATCATCCGCTCTAAGATGATTCCTGGTTGATAATTAAGACTATTTACCTGTTATTAACACTCTCAAGATATAAAATTATTATCAGCGATATAACAGGAAGTCATTATCACCTGCGTGATATAACCCTGCGCGCGAGCAGATTTCACGGAATAATTTCACCAGGCTTATTCTTAGCTATTATAGTTATAGAGAGCTTACTTCCGTGAATCATAAATTCAGGAGAGAGTATTATGTTTGTAACGAGCAAAAAAATGACCGCGGCTGTTCTGGCAATTACCCTGGCAATGTCTCTGAGTGCCTGTTCTAACTGGTCTAAACGGGACCGCAACACCGCAATCGGCGCGGGTGCAGGGGCATTAGGCGGTGCAGTACTGACCGATGGCAGTACGTTGGGTACATTAGGTGGTGCAGCTGTCGGTGGTGTTATTGGTCACCAGGTCGGTAAATAATCGTAAATAAATGTCGATTATCGACTCGCAATTATAATACGCTTGATTCTGTTCAGTACGAAATAACTGAATAATACACACAGTAAAATATTCGAAAGCCACGGATATATCCGTGGCTTTTTATGTTAACCACCTGCGAGTTTTACCTTCATCCCTTTCGCTTCAAGTAGTGATTTTAATAAATCACGCTTATCGCCCTGGATTTCAATAACTCCATCTTTAACTGCTCCGCCGCAGCCGCATTTTTTCTTCAGTTCCGCTGCAAGTTTTGTCAGTTCGGCATCATCGAGATCGACACCGGTAATCAGGCAAACGCCCTTACCTTTACGTCCACTGGTCTGACGCTGAATACGCACCACACCGTCGCCTTTAGGGCGTACAGGGGCCGCTTTGGGCTCATCAATACGTCCGGTTTCCGTTGAGTAGACCAGACGGCTGTTGGAATCACTCATCATGCACTCCGCTGTAAAGAGGCGTTGATCGCTTTCAGCGTCTGCGCTGGATCTACCGATTGCGTTACCGGGCGACCAATCACCATATAATCAACACCAGCCGACAACGCCTGTTCTGGCGTCATAATGCGGCGCTGGTCACCAGCTTCACTCCCCTGCGGACGAATGCCCGGCGTAACCAGTTTGAACTCCTGACCGAATACCTGTTTAAAGCGCACAGCTTCCTGAGCAGAACACACCACACCATCAAGGCCACATTTTTGCGTCAGTGCCGCCAGACGTTCTGCATAATCTGCAGGTGACAGTGTCATGCCAAGATCGACCAGGTCGCTGGCTTCCATGCTGGTCAACACTGTCACAGCAATCAAAAGCGGTGCATCTTTGCCAAACGGAACCAGTGCCTCACGCGCTGCGGTCATCATACGCGCCCCACCAGAGGCATGAACATTCACCATCCACACGCCTAAGTCAGCTGCAGCAGCGACAGCGTGCGCAGCAGTGTTAGGAATATCGTGGAATTTCAGGTCAAGAAAGATATCAAAACCACGCTGTTGAAGTTCGCGCACAAACTGTGGCCCAAACAATGTAAACATCTCTTTGCCGACCTTCAGACGACAATCGCGTGGGTCGATCTTGTCGACAAAGGACAGCGCGTCATCACGATTATGATAATCAAGGGCAACAACCACAGGAGAATTCGTAACAGCGCGGGAAGAAGATGAAGCAGTTAACGTCATGACCAGACCTTCTTGATGATGGGCACCGGAAGTGGCGCGAAACAGGTAAACGGCGAGCATTCTACCCGTGGAAATAAAAAATTAACAGTTGCGATTTTTCCCCTGGCAGGCTTTTTCTGCGCCGTCGTTGCCGGAGCACAATGGAACATCAATAACTAGTATGTTGTAACTAAAGTAGGATTTTTTTAAAAATTACAGGCCATCAAGACCGCGAATCGGTTTAATGGTTGACCAGGCCCGACAAGACGGACAATGCCAGTAGAGGGTGTATGCGGTAAAACCACATTTCTGGCAGCGATAACGAGGCTTACTACGTACCTTTTCGCCAACCATGTCACGCAGCACCATCAGGCTCTCTTTGGCACGCCCTTCTTCCGCTTCATTTAAGTGGTAATCCATTAACTTATGGAACACACGCATGGTCGGATGACGCTGAAGCTGGCGCGTAATATAGACCTGTGCGGCCTCACTACCGTCGCGCGCTTCGATGATATCAGCAAGCATCAATTCAGCATCGGCACCGGTGTTCTCTTCCACCGCGCGTTGCAGGAATTCTGCCCATTCGGCAGTTTTACCCAACTGCTGATAGCAGGTTTGCAACATTTCCAGCGTTTCGCTGACCAGTTCTCTGTCCTGGGATATCACGCGTTGCAAACTTTCGACGGCTTTGGCGTATTCTCCTTTCGCCATAAACACGCGTCCCATCATGATGGATACGCGGGCGCTGTTTTTATCTGCCGCCGCCCCTTTTTTTAGCAAGGTCATGGCACGATCGAGATCGTCGCTGGCCATATGCTGCAGGGCTAACTCACAGTAGAAATGGGCAATTTCGACGCGCTGTTTATCTTTACCCAGCTTCACCAGGCGTTCGGCAACATCAATTGCTTTCTGCCACTCACTGGTAGCCTGGTAGATTTGTAGCAACTGTTGCAGAGCGCCAATGCGGAAGTCAGTTTCATCGGTCAGCTGATTGAACATGTCTTCCGCGCGGTCGTATAACCCGGCGGCCATGTAATCACGCCCTAGTTGTTGAATCGCCAACAGACGCTGTTCATAGGTCAGCGAGGCGCTTTCCATTAGGGTCTGATGGATGCGAATAGCGCGATCAACTTCGCCACGCGAACGGAACAGGTTTCCGAGCGTAAGGTGGGCTTCAACGGTGCCTGTATCCTCTTTAAGCATATCGAGAAACAGGTCTACCGCTTTATCCTGTTGATTACTAAGCAGGAAGTTAACCCCCGCTACGTAATCACGCGACAAGCGGTTGGCTTCATCTTGCTTGTTTTGTTGCGCACTTCTGCGGCCCATATACCAGCCATAGGCAGCGGCTACAGGCAAAAGCAGAAACAACAACTCCAGCATAGAAAGTTATTCCTTCGCCGCTGACGAGTGCGGCACTACAGCCACGTCAGTCGCGGGTGAAAGCTGGTTTTCCAGTCGCTTTATTTTACGTTCAGCGCGCGCCAGGGAAACACGAACTCGCAGCCAGAACAGGCCACAAATCAACCAACCGATAGCAAACCCCGCAGCAAACAATACCGCCAGCAATGTGGAAATACGGTACTCCCCTTGCGCTAACAGATAATTAAACGTCACCTGTTGATCGTTCTGCGCACCCAACGTGACCGAAATCACGAAGATCGCTAACACCAGTAAGAAAATGAGTAAATATTTCACATTACTTCCCGTTATGTGGTTAGAGCGAATAAATTATGGTCAACTTACCGCAATAGCCCTTTAAAGTACCATTTTCGCGCCGTCTGCGAAATGGCATCCACGCGCATTGTTGATGATTTAAGGGCTAAATTCGGAAAATCAACCAGCGTTAACTTTCTTGTTCTCGTTGCGCTATTTCGCGATTTTCTTCCGCAGGTGGTGTTAATGGCCCACAAATTCGTTGCGCAAGCCACGTTGCCACCGCCACCAGCGCCCACGAAATCAACGTAGCTACTACCAGATCGCGTGGCCAATGCATCCCGAGCAGCAGGCGGCTTCCCATGACTCCCGTTGCCCAGACCAGCAAGATAGCAATGGTTAACGTTCGCCGACGCGGCCACAGCAAACCAACGGCCAGCAGTGCCCAACTGGCAGCAAACATCGTGTGACCGGAAGGAAAGGCAAACCCCGTCTCTTTCTGCCAGTGTGAACGCAAATATTGTGGGATATTTTTCTCTTCAGCCAACTGTTCTTTCACTAGATTTCCGCGTTCTGCTCGCTTTAAAGTGTAGAACTCATCAACCGGAATATGATGTGTTTTTTCCAGCCAGATAACAAAAGGTCGTGGTTCCTGGACTTTGTCTTTGATCCAGGATTTAACGCCTTGTCCCACAAGGATTGCGGCCGCCAGAATGGCAAATAATACAAAGGCAGCCTTAATGCGAAAACGCAGACACCAGAGAAACCAGCCGAATAAAATCAAATGTGTAATGACGCCCCAGGGCTGGGTGACAGTTTCAGTAACCCAAAAAGCCGCTTTTAGTAGCCAACTTTGTTCTCCAGGTTGCCAACGCCAGCCAGAAATCCATACGGCTACTGGCATGACAAGCAATAGTGCAGCTCCCACTGCGGTACGTCTGGCAATCGAACGCATGGCCTCTCCTTTTTGATAAGTCCCACAATCATAACTGAAAACGCCAGTTCCAGGAAAAATTGACAGATTTGTGCCATTCCGTGAACGATCGACGCGTCGTGATTAGGTGAACCCCTTCTCGTTATGGCAAAATAAGCCAATACAGAACCAGCATTATCTGGAGAATTTCATGCAGCTTAAACGTGTGGCAGAAGCCAAACTGCCAACCCCATGGGGCGATTTCCTGATGGTGGGATTTGAAGAACTGGCAACCGGACACGATCATGTCGCGCTAGTCTATGGCGATATTTCCGGGCATACCCCGGTACTTGCGCGCGTCCATTCCGAATGTCTGACCGGTGACGCCCTGTTCAGCTTGCGCTGCGATTGTGGCTTCCAGCTCGAAGCGGCATTGACGCAAATTGCCGAGGAAGGCCGTGGTATTTTGCTGTATCACCGTCAGGAAGGTCGTAACATTGGTCTGCTGAATAAAATCCGCGCTTACGCACTGCAGGATCAAGGTTACGATACCGTAGAGGCTAACCACCAGTTAGGCTTCGCCGCTGATGAGCGCGACTTCACTCTTTGCGCTGATATGTTCAAACTCCTTGGCGTCAATGAAGTCCGCTTGTTAACCAATAACCCGAAAAAAGTCGAAATTCTGACCGAAGCAGGGATTAATATTGTTGAACGCGTACCATTGATTGTAGGTCGTAACCCCAATAACGAACATTATCTCGATACCAAAGCCGAGAAAATGGGCCATTTGCTGAACAAATAACCCTCTTGCATTGTGTAATTAGTTTGCTTGCCGGAAGCAAAATAACCGGCAAGCAAATACTTGTTACTTCAACATATTACGAATGACATAATGCAAAATGCCGTCGTTCTGGTAGTAGGTCAACTCCGTCGCGGTGTCGATACGACAACGGCAGGGTACGACCTCCTGGCTACCATCCGCGCGCGTAAGCGTCACCGGAACCGTCGCACCGGGTTGTAGATTTTGCAGATCGCCAATATCAATCTTCTCTTCCCCGGTTAGTCCTAACGTTTTACGCGTTACGCCTTGCGGAAATTCCAGCGGCAGGATGCCCATGCCAATTAAATTCGAACGGTGAATTCGTTCAAACGATTCGGCAATCACCACACGAATTCCAAGCAGACGAGGACCTTTTGCCGCCCAGTCACGGCTTGAGCCTGATCCATACTCTTTCCCGGCAATCACCGCCAGCGGCGTTTGTTCCTGCTTATAGCGCATCGCAGCATCATAAATAGAGACTACGTCGCTGTCAGGTAAATGCCGCGTCATCCCCCCTTCAACGCCAGGCACCATTTCATTACGGATGCGAATATTGGCGAAGGTGCCGCGCATCATCACTTCATGGTTACCACGCCGCGAACCGTAGGAGTTAAAGTCTTTTCGCTCAACACCCCGACCTTGTAGATATCGACCCGCTGGGCTGTCGGGCTTAATACTGCCCGCCGGAGAGATATGGTCAGTGGTGACTGAATCCCCCAGCATTGCGAGGATCCGCGCACCGTGAATATCTTCCACTGGTGCTGGTGTTGCCTGCATTTCATCAAAGAAAGGCGATAAGCGAATATAGGTTGAGTCCTCCTGCCAACCGTAGGTATCGGATCGTGTGACGTTAATTTCCTTCCACTCTGCTGTGCCTTCAAAAACTTCTGCGTACTCTTTGCGGAACATTTCTGTGGAGACTTGTTCTACCGCACGGGCAATTTCTTGTGCCGATGGCCAGATATCTTTCAGATAAACCGGGTCGCCTTTACGATCATGACCAATAGGCTCAGCAGCCAGGTTGATATTCATATTTCCCGCCAGCGCATAGGCAACCACCAGCGGCGGCGAGGCCAGCCAGTTAGTTTTAACCAGCGGATGGATACGGCCTTCAAAGTTACGGTTGCCGGACAGCACCGCACCGACGGTTAAATCGCCTTTTTTGATTGCCGTTTCGATAGGATCGGGCAGCGGCCCAGAGTTACCAATACAGGTGGTACAACCGTATCCCACAAGGTTAAACCCCAGTTCGTCGAGATACGGTGTCAGTTTCGCTTTTGCCAGATAATCAGAAACGACTTTCGAACCCGGTGCCAGCGACGCTTTGACCCACGGTTGCCGCTTGAGGCCCAGAGTTACGGCTTTTTTCGCCAGCAAGCCTGCGGCCATCAGCACACTTGGGTTAGAGGTGTTGGTGCACGAGGTTATCGCAGCAATGACCACAGCGCCATCAGGTAACTGATACTGATGTCCGTTCATAACATAATCGACCGGCTGGCGATCTTTATGCGTGGCATTCACTTCCAGTTCGTTACTGGCGGCAAATGCTTTTGGTACATCGGGCAGTGCAACGCGATCCTGTGGGCGTTTTGGCCCTGCCAGGCTCGCTTCAACGTCATTCATATCCAGTTCTAACGTACTGGTAAAAATCGGTTCATCGCCCGGGTTACGCCACATGCCCTGCGCTTTGGCATATTTTTCGACCAACTCAACCTGATCTTCGCTGCGCCCGCTTAAACGCATGTAATCGAGGGTTACAGCATCGATTGGGAAGAAGCCACAGGTGGCACCATATTCTGGCGACATATTGGCAATGGTGGCGCGATCCGCCAGCGGTAGTGAATCCAGACCATCACCATAAAATTCGACGAATTTCCCCACCACGCCATGTTTGCGCAGCATTTGGGTAACAGTGAGAACCAGGTCTGTGGCGGTAATACCTTCACGTAATTTACCGGTAAGTTTAAAGCCCACTACGTCCGGGATAAGCATGGAAACCGGCTGGCCTAACATTGCGGCTTCTGCTTCGATCCCACCCACGCCCCACCCCAGCACGCCAAGGCCGTTGATCATAGTGGTGTGCGAGTCAGTACCAACGAGTGTATCCGGATAAGCAATCCATTCACCGTCCTGCAATTCACTCCACACTGCTTTGCCGAGATATTCGAGGTTAACCTGATGGCAAATGCCTGTGCCTGGCGGCACGACGCTAAACCGACTGAACGCTTGTTTTCCCCATTTCAGGAACACATAACGTTCGTGGTTGCGCTCCATTTCCAGGCGTACGTTTTCTTCAAATGCCTCATCATCACCAAAACGATCGACGGTCACCGAGTGGTCAATGACCAGGTCGACCGGTGAGAGCGGGTTAACCTTTGCAGTATCGCCGCCGAGGCGTTTAACCGCTTCGCGCATTGCCGCCAGATCAACAACGGCAGGTACGCCGGTAAAGTCCTGCATCAGCACCCTTGCCGGGCGGTAGGCAATTTCACGGTCAGCATGGGCATTTTTCAGCCATCCTGCCAGCGCGTGGATATCCTCTTCGGTAACCGAGTTACCATCCTGCCAGCGCAGCAGGTTTTCGAGCAAAACTTTGAGTGACTTGGGTAGACGGGTGATATCGCCCAGTGATTTAGCAGCAAGCGGCAGGCTGTAGTAGTGGTAAGTTTTATCTTTGGCCTGCAACGTGTCCTTACTGGCTTCTCGTAGGGTTGACGACATAGCTCCTCCTTAATGACAGGGTTGCGAAGCCCTGATTCTCTTCAGGGTGAATATTAAAGATAACACAAACATCGCGTAACGATTTGATAACAACCCAAATTGATAAAAGAGGAGAAACCTTGTGGCAAAGCAAATGACAACCCCGCCGCAGCGGGGTCAAGGATCAGTGAGTAATGATCCAGAGGAGTTCGGCCCAGAAGAGCATCGACAGAGAAAACGCGCCCATCCAGGACCAATATTTCATATTTGTGTTGATCATAGGCTACACCCTTAACGGTTATTATTTTGTGTTGAGATAACTCAAGCTGTTATTGCTGCGGTGTATTAAAAGCCCTTTAATTCATTAAAAATGGGTAATAAGAATGATGATAATTATTGTTTCGGCTGATCATCTTCAGCAAACAGTTCTATAAAGGCTTGCTGCTGCGATGTTAGTTGCCAGTCGTCTGGAATAACGACGGAACATTCCCGTTTCGTTTCTGTTTCATTGTCACTATGCTGGCATAATGGTGACGACTCCAGTTGCTCCTGACCGACCATAGTTATCCCCACACTTTCCAAATCAGCAGTGCGACAACCACCCAGAAAAGTGCAGAACCAAGAAAAACCGCCAGCCAGGCTTTACGTTTTAATTCAGGATCGCGGCGGGGTTCCTGATTTCCAGAAGGCATTGCTAACCTCATATAATCGCCATCACTTATCAGCAAGACGTTGAACGATTGGTGTAATTAATCATACGATGAGACAAATCCTAAAGAAACTTTAGTCAAAAATCCAGCGAATTTACGAATCGTCTCCAGTGAATAATTCAATCTTTTGACCTGAAATAGATATTTGAAAACTGGAGTTTGCGAGGCGGGTAATTAGACACTACTTTACAGGTAATTTACCCTATAAATATGAGGGATAAAAATATTGTGCACGGTATAGAAATAAGTAACAAAAGAGAATATATTCCGGCACCTTCGCTACATAAAAGGTGCCGAAAATAACGCAAGAAATTATTTTTCCGGCAGTTTTATATCTTTAAACATGACCTCAATTTCTTCATTAGAGCGCAATGCGACAGCCGCATCAACGACATCACGCGTTAAATGCGGTGCAAAACGCTGAATGAAATCATACATATAACTGCGCAAGAAAGTACTACGGCGAAAACCAATTTTGGTTGTACTGTGGCTGAAGATATCGTGAGCATCAACACGCACAAGGTCGGGATCGGCGACCGGATCCACCGCCATGCTGGCAATGACCCCTACCCCCAGCCCTAACCGGACGTAAGTTTTAATGACGTCAGCATCCGTTGCCGTGAAAACGATACGCGGCGTTAACCCTGCGCGGTTAAAGGCAGTATCCAGTTCTGAACGTCCGGTAAAGCCGAAGGTATATGTCACCAACGGATATTGCGCCAGTTCTTCAATGGTAATGGCTTTTTTGCCTGCCAGCGGGTGATCCGGAGTGACTACAATAGCCCGATTCCAGTGGTAGCACGGTAACATCACTAAATCTTCATACAGATGCAGCGCTTCTGTGGCGATAGCGAAATCGGCATTGCCTTTAGAGACGGCATCAGCAATTTGTGTCGGCGAGCCCTGGTGCATATGCAAAGAAACGCGAGGATAACGCTCAATAAAGCCTTTGATGACGTTTGGTAATGCGTAGCGTGCCTGGGTATGCGTGGTGGCGATATACAGCGAGCCTTTATCCGGCCAGGTGTGCTCTCCGGCAACCGATTTTATGGCATCGACTTTCGACAGGACTTCGCGAGCGATACGAATTATTTCTTGTCCTGCTGGCGTTACCTGCGTCAGGTGCTTGCCGCTTCGGGAAAAAATTTGAATGCCTAGCTCGTCTTCCAGCATTCTGACTTGTTTACTGATCCCGGGTTGTGATGTGTAAAGTCCTTCCGCTGTTGATGAGACATTCAGGTTATGATTGACCACCTCAACAATATAGCGAAGTTGTTGTAATTTCATGTTAAACCATCCACTTAGACGCCATCAGAACATCGTTTTTTCGTCACACCTGGCGGGTGACTAATACGATTTAATAATAAAAAAGGTGCTAACTATAACCACTATATCATTTATAGCCTTAGTGTATAGGTGTGAAGAAAAAATAATATGCAATAAAAAAGGGCCGCTTTCGCGACCCTTTGTTTATAAAAACCAGACAGAATTAAAGGTTATTTTTTTCCTTCAACCCATTTGCCATCAACATAAAATGCTGACCAGCCAGTCGCCTTTCCGTCTTTTTCCGAAGAGACATATTGCTGTTTGGTTTTACGGCTAAAGCGAACCATGGTCTTATTACCTTCCGGATCCTGCTGTGGCGCATCGGCCAGATAACGCAGTTTTTCCGGCAGACGGTCGCGGAAGCGATAAAGCTCTTCCACCAGTGGCGCACGCGTTTCACGCGATTTCGGGAAAGTGTTGGCAGCCAGGAACACACCGGCAGCACCGTCACGCAGCACGAAATAAGCATCTGATTTTTCGCACGGCAGCTCAGGTAATGGCACCGGATCTTCTTTCGGTGGTGCCACTTCGCCGTTACGTAAAATCTTACGTGTGTTTTTACACTCTTCGTTGGTGCAGGCCATGTATTTACCGAAACGCCCCATTTTCAGGTGCATTTCAGAGCCACATTTTTCACACTCAACGATCGGGCCGTCATAACCTTTAATGCGGAATTCGCCCTCTTCGATCTCGTAACCGTCGCAGGTTGGGTTATTACCACAGACATGCAACTTACGTTTCGGATCGATGAGATAGCTGTCCATCGCCGTGCCGCATTTCGGGCAACGACGTTTTGCGCGCAGCGCGTTGGTTTCAGCGTCTTCGCCTTCCAGTACGTTCAGCACTTCGTTTTCCGGCACCAGGTTAATGGTGGTTTTGCAACGCTCTTTCGGCGGCAGCGCATAACCAGAACAGCCAAGGAATACCCCGGTGCTCGCTGTGCGAATCCCCATTTTGCGACCACAAGTCGGGCAGTCAATGCTGGTCAGAACCATCTGGTTCGGGCGCATACCACCCTCTTCCGGATCTTTTTCAGCTTTATCTAACTGCTGGGTGAAATCCGAGAAGAAGTGATCCAGTACAGCTTTCCACTCTGCTTCGTGATTTGCCACCTGGTCGAGGCTGTTTTCCATCTGCGCGGTAAAGTCGTAGTTCATTAACTCGCGGAAATTTTCTTCAAGGCGATCGGTGACGATTTCGCCCATTTTTTCCGCATAGAAACGACGATTTTCTACTCGCACGTAGCCACGATCTTGAATGGTCGAAATGATCGACGCATAGGTAGACGGACGACCGATACCGCGTTTTTCCAGCTCTTTAACCAGCGATGCTTCACTGAAACGGGCTGGCGGCTTGGTAAAGTGCTGGGCTGGTGTAAGTTCAACGAGCGTCAGAGCATCGCCTTTATTAACTGCTGGTAAGATGCGATCTTCATCGCCTTTACGCAACGCAGGCATCACTTTTGTCCAGCCATCAAAACGCAAAATACGACCGCGTGCTTTCAGGCGGAAATCGCCCGCACCAACGGTCAGCGTCGTGGAGTCATATTTCGCTGGGGTCATCTGGCAGGCTACGAACTGACGCCAGATTAACTGGTACAGTTTCTGCGCATCTGCTTCCATATCCTTCAGCGATTCCGCCATCACATTGACGTCAGAAGGACGAATCGCTTCGTGCGCTTCCTGTGAGTTTTCTTTGCTGGCGTACTGATTCGGACTTTCCGGCAGATATTTCTTACCAAAATTATCGCTGATATAACCGCGAACCATATTTACCGCGTCCTGACTCAGGTTAGTGGAGTCGGTACGCATGTAAGTGATATAGCCTGCTTCATACAAACGCTGCGCCATCATCATGGTTTTTTTCACGCCAAATCCAAGACGGGTGCTGGCAGCTTGTTGCAGCGTAGAGGTAATAAAAGGAGCGCCAGGTTTACTGGTTGTCGGTTTGTCTTCACGTTCCAGCACGCTGTAGCGCGCTTTTTCCAGCAGACTTACCGCAGCCTGAGTTTGTTCTTTGTTGACCGGACGGAACGGTTTGTCGTTCTGATGAGTCACCTGTAACGCCAACGCTTCACCAGATGGCGTGGTCGTGCTGGCATCGACTTCCCAGAACTCTTCCGGCACGAACGCTTTAATTTCACGCTCACGCTCGACCACCAGGCGAACCGCCACCGACTGCACACGACCGGCAGACAGACCACGAGCGATCTTTTTCCATAGCAGCGGCGAAACCATATACCCCACCACGCGGTCCATAAAGCGACGCGCCTGCTGGGCATTAACACGATCAATATTCAGCTCACCCGGTTTATTAAATGCCTGGCGGATCGCGTTTTTAGTAATTTCGTTAAACACCACTCGGCTATAGCGCGCATCATCACCCCCAATCACTTCCCGCAGGTGCCATGCAATGGCTTCCCCTTCGCGGTCAAGGTCGGTTGCGAGATAGATGTGGTCGGCTTTTTCAGCCAGTTGTTTCAGTTCAGAGACGACCTTCTCTTTACCAGGCAACACTTCATAGTGCGCCTCCCAATTGTGCCACGGGTCAACCCCCATACGGTTGACGAGAGCGCCACGTTCATCCTTTTTAGGCTTTTTAGCCGTCTTGGTGGAGGTAGAGTCGGCACTCTTTTTGGCAGCTGAGCCACTGGTCGGCAAATCGCGGATGTGACCGACGCTGGATTTCACCACGTAGTCACTACCCAGATACTTGTTGATCGTTTTGGCTTTTGCCGGGGACTCAACGATGACAAGAGCTTTACCCATATTCACCTTACCTAATTTGATTCTTCCAGGAATGCGTCGCACGTTGATAAACCTTCCACTGGCAACGAGTTACCGATATGGACTCGTTCTCTGCGGATATCAACCCCTTGTCGTGACTCTGTTCACGAAAATTCAGGTGACTGAGTTAACAGGTCTTGGCCTACAGGCGCTATAGCACGACGGAATTTTGGTCGAATGTCAAGCAAATCTATTGCCAGATTGACGAAAGCGTCACACTGTACCTGATAAAATCCGATACGCAACTTTATTAGCATGCAAAATCCAAAGTTACCAGTAAGGCGCTCTTGCCACCAGCGTGGTATATTTGTCTGCAAGCCATGCCTGGCGTAGACTAATGTCCTTGTTTAAGGAGTAAATAATGAACAAAGAGACACAACCCATCGACCGCGAAACGCTGTTGAAAGAGGCCAACAAAATCATTCGTGAGCATGAGGATACGCTCGCAGGGATTGAAGCCACCGGCGTCACGCAGCGTAATGGCGTGCTGGTATTTACCGGCGACTACTTTTTAGATGAACAAGGATTGCCAACAGCCAAAAGCACCGCGGTGTTTAATATGTTCAAACACCTGGCCCATGTGCTTTCAGAAAAATATCATCTGGTTGATTAAAGCAAAACGCGAGGTCTTAGCCTCGCGTTTGTCTTTTACATCAATGGCTTTTGACCCCGCTGCCACCAGCGTAGCAACAATCGATCGGCGCTCTCTGCCGCGCTGCCGGTGAATCGGTCAATGAGTCGTTTACGCTGCATATAGCGTACATTAACCACTTCACGGCCTTCCATCAGGCTAAGAATAACTTCATCACTGGTGTTGATTTCATCAACCAGGCCTTTCTCTACCGCCTGTTGTCCGTACCAGTGTTCACCCGTTGCCACCTGTTCAATATCCAGAGACGGACGCATACGCTTCACAAAATCTTTAAACAACTGATGCGTTTCGTTCAACTCTTCGCGGAATTTCTCCCGCCCTTCTTCGGTATTTTCACCCAGCAAGGTCAGAGTACGCTTATACTGCCCGGCAGTGTGCAGTTCGATATCAATATCTTTGCTTTTCAGGAAGCGGTTAAAGTTGGGCATTTGCGCCACCACCCCAATGGAACCCACAATAGCAAACGGTGCGGAAACAATTTTGTCCGCCACACAGGCCATCATGTAACCGCCGCTGGCAGCGACTTTGTCTACCGTAACAGTTAAAGGAATGTTTTTATCACGCAGACGCTGCAGCTGCGAAGCCGCCAACCCGTAACCATGCACCATGCCACCAGGGCTTTCCAGACGGAGCACAACCTGATCCTGCGGTTTGAATGCTGCGAGTACCGCCGTTATCTCTTCACGTAGCGAGTTCACTTCATGGGCGTCCATGCTGCCTTTAAAATCCAGCACCCAGACGCGAGGTTTACTGTCAGTTGCCACCTCGCCCAGTTTGGCTTTCGCTTTTGCTGCTTTCGCTTCTTGCTTGTGCTTTTTCTTCTGCGCTTTGTGCCACTGTTTTTGCTGATGTGAGTCCATCAGCGCCGCGGCCAGTTCTTCTTTCATCTCCTTATACTGTTCGCTGAGATTGTTGACCCGTAACTCGCCACGCTGGCGTTTATTACGTTGAGCAACATTGACAATAATGGCGGCAATCGCCGCAATCGCTAGCACAACGGTAACGATTTTCGCCAAAAACAAACCATATTCAGACAACAATTCCACGAGTCCCCACCTTGGTTAAACAACGCTTTGGCTCACAGTTTACAACAGGCATGTTAAGCCGTCTCGCAGAGATGTTATTGCAGCGAAAGTATGACAAAGTATCCATTTTGCGGTGTTATCGCCCCAGGCTGATTGAAATGCCCTTCTGTTTCAGGCATAAAGCCCCAAAGTCATAAAGTACACTGGCAGCGCGACAGACAACGTCGTTGAGGAGTAGCCATGCATTACCAGCCAAAACAAGATTTACTCAATGATCGCATTATCTTGGTGACGGGAGCCAGCGATGGGATTGGCCGTGAAGCCGCGATGACGTATGCACGCTATGGTGCGACAGTGATTCTGTTGGGCCGTAATGAAGAAAAATTACGTCAGGTAGCCAGCCACATAAACGAAGAAACTGGACGTCAGCCACAGTGGTTTATTCTCGATTTGCTGACCTGCACGTCCGAAGATTGCCAACAACTGGCACAGCGCATTACCGTTAATTATCCGCGTCTGGATGGTGTTTTGCATAATGCCGGATTGCTCGGCGATGTTTGCCCAATGAGCGAACAAAATCCGCAGGTCTGGCAGGACGTCATGCAGGTCAACGTTAATGCCACCTTTTTGCTCACCCAGGCGCTGCTTCCTTTATTACTCAAATCGGACGCCGGTTCACTGGTCTTTACTTCATCAAGCGTTGGACGTCAGGGACGAGCTAACTGGGGTGCATATGCAGCGTCGAAATTTGCCACCGAAGGGATGATGCAGGTACTGGCCGATGAATATCAGCAGCGCCTGCGTGTCAACTGCATTAACCCAGGCGGTACGCGCACCGCAATGCGTGCCAGCGCCTTCCCGACCGAAGATCCACAGAAACTTAAAACACCCGCTGATATCATGCCGCTCTACCTCTGGCTGATGGGCGATGACAGCCGCCGTAAAACCGGCATGACCTTTGACGCCCAACCGGGCCGTAAACCAGGAATTTCCCAATGAGTGATGAACGCTACCAACAGCGTCAGCAGCGAGTGAAAGAAAAAGTAGATGCTCGTGTGGCCCAGGCCCAGGATGAACGCGGTATTATCATCGTCTTTACCGGCAATGGAAAAGGCAAAACCACCGCGGCATTTGGTACGGCAACACGCGCAGTTGGTCACGGAAAAAAAGTAGGCGTCGTGCAGTTTATTAAAGGCACCTGGCCTAATGGCGAACGCAATCTGCTGGAGCCACATGGCGTTGAGTTTCAGGTGATGGCAACGGGCTTTACCTGGGATACACAAAACCGCGAGTCTGATACCGCCGCCTGCCGCGAAGTCTGGCAACATGCAAAGCGGATGCTTGCTGATTCCTCACTGGATATGGTTTTGCTTGATGAACTGACGTATATGGTGGCGTATGACTATTTGCCACTGGAAGAAGTGGTGCAGGCGTTAAATGAACGTCCACATCAACAGACGGTGATTATCACGGGTCGTGGTTGTCATCGGGATATTCTTGAACTGGCAGATACGGTAAGTGAATTACGCCCCGTCAAACATGCGTTTGATGCCGGTGTAAAAGCGCAGATAGGGATTGATTACTAATCTGTAAAAATGCCGGATATGACGTCCGGCATACTTTGATTAACCGTTATTACGTCCGCCAGAACGACGACCGCCGCTCACCTGACTGTGACGTTTCACCGCACGACGAATCTGATTCGCCTTCATGCGACGACGGTCTTTTTCTACAGCGACTTTAGAGCTGGTTTCTGGCGGTAGCTCCACCAGTTCGCGCAGATAGTTAGTCTGGGCGAGGTCCAGCTCCGTCCAGCCACCGCGTGGCAGACCTTTTGGCAGTGGGATATCACCGTAACGAACACGGATCAGGCGGCTCACCTGCACACCAACCGCTTCCCACAGACGACGAACTTCACGGTTACGGCCTTCGGTCAGAGTCACGTTGTACCACTGGTTGATCCCTTCGCCGCCGCTGAACTTGATGGTTTTAAAAGCTGCCGGACCATCTTCCAGTTGCACGCCACGACTCAAATCACGCAGTTTCGCGTCGTCAACCTGACCAAATACACGCACGGCGTATTCACGTTCAACTTCACGGCTTGGATGCATTAAACGGTTTGCCAGTTCACCATCGGTGGTGAACAGCAGCAGACCACAGGTGTTAACGTCCAGACGACCTACGGCAATCCAGCGTGCGCCACGCAGCTTTGGCAGACGGTCAAACACCGTCGGACGCCCTTCCGGATCGTTACGGGTACACAACTCACCTTCCGGTTTGTAATAGGCCAGAACGCGACAAATTTGTTCAGCGGACTCACGTACCGAAATCAGATGACCATCGATACGAATTTTCAGCCCAGGGGTAACTTCAACGCGATCGCCGAGTTTAGCAATTTTGCCATCAACACTCACACGACCGGCTTCAATAATAGATTCGATTTCACGGCGGGAGCCGTGGCCAGCGCGGGCCAGCACTTTCTGTAATTTTTCGCTCATAGAGCTTCCTTTTAGTGTCGCCTTCACAGGCGTCGAACAGGAGAATCAATGGCGCCGTATAGCGCCATTTTAAGGCCGCGTAGTATACAGAGTTACGCACTTATAAGAAAGGCTTCACATCACCTACGCCTTCACGCACCACGACCGGCGTATCATCGGTAAGATCAATAACCGTTGTTGGTTTCTGCCCGAGATAACCGCCGTGAATAATCAAATCTACCTGTTTTTCCAGACGGTCTTTAATTTCTTCGGGATCGGATTCGGTAAATTCGCTGCCTGGCAGCATTAGCGAAGTGGAAAGCATCGGTTCGCCCAGTGCTTCAAGCAACGCCTGCGCAATCGGGTTAGAAGGCACACGCATACCGATGGTTTTGCGTTTTTCCTGCAACAGACGGCGTGGCACTTCCTTCGTCCCCTTCAAGATGAAGGTATAGTTGCCCGGCGTGTTGTTTTTCATTAAACGAAACGCAACGTTATCAACAAATGAATAGGTCGAGAGTTCAGAAAGATCGCGACACATCAGGGTAAAGTTGTGACCGTCCGGCAGCTGGCGAATACGACAAATACGCTCCATCGCGTTTTTATCTTCAATTTTACAGCCGAGCGCATAGCCGGAATCAGTTGGATAAACAATCACCCCGCCTTTACGCACGATCTCCACCGCCTGGTTGATCAGACGTTGCTGTGGGTTATCAGGATGAATATAAAAAAACTGGCTCATAATTCCCTCTCTGTGGTGTTCTGCGGCTGTTCCCATAGCTGCCAGACGCCTTCAACGCCTGCGGGCAGCCAGAGTTTACGACCCAGTTCGATCCACGGGCATGGCTGATGAAAATCAGATCCTTGTGATGCCCATAAATGATGCTGACGCGCAAGGGCCGCCAGCTGGGTACGTTCATTGGGCGATTGCTGGCACTGCGCGACTTCCATCGCGTCACCGTGGTGTTCGGCAAAATGCGCAACCAATCTTTTCAGCCATTTAGCACTAAGATTGTACCGCCCAGGATGAGCTAGCACCGCCTTACCGCCAGAATGATGAATGACATCAATAGCTTGTTCTATTGTACACCACTGTGGCGGAACGTATCCGGTTTTCCCGCGCGCCAGATACTTTTTAAAGACATCCGCCATTGAACTGGCTTTGCCGCACTCAACAAGGAAACGCGCAAAATGACCGCGCGTCACTGCGCCGCCCTGCGCCAGTCGTTGTGCGCCTTCCAGCGCCCCAGGTATTTGCACTTTTTCAAGTCTTTCGGCAATCAGCTGCGCCCGCTGATTGCGCCGTTCTGTCTGCTGCGCGAGGAACTCACACATTAGCGGATGAGTAATATCAATATTCAGCCCGACAATATGAATTTCATGATTTTCCCAGACCGTGGAAATTTCCACGCCGGGAATAAGATTCAACGCCAGTCCCGAACGTGAAATTTCCTCTCTTGCTGGCGCGATTGCAGCTGTGGTGTCATGGTCGGTGATCGCCAGGGTGCCGACGCGCATCTCGACTGCACGGTGCACCAATGCTTCTGGCGTCAGGCAGCCATCGGAAGCTGTGGTATGGCTGTGCAGGTCGTAAATCACTGCATAATTCGTGTCGCTCAAGGCGCACTCCCGTTCTGGATAATGTTTTTTGCGCCGACATCATAACGGTTCTGGCAAATATTCTGAAATGAGCTGTTGACAATTAATCATCGAACTAGTTAACTAGTACGCAAGTTCACGTAAAAAGGGTATCGACAATGAAAGCAATTTTCGTACTGAAAGGTTGGTGGCGCACTTCCTGAAACGGGCAGTGTATTCACCATGCGTAAAGCAATCAGATACCCAGCCCGCCTAATGAGCGGGCTTTTTTTTGAACAAAATTAGAGAATAACAATGCAAACACAAAAACCGACTCTCGAACTGCTAACCTGCGAAGGCGCTTATCGCGACAATCCCACCGCGCTTTTTCACCAGTTGTGTGGGGATCGTCCGGCAACGCTGCTGCTGGAATCCGCAGATATCGACAGCAAAGATGATTTAAAAAGCCTGCTGCTGGTAGACAGTGCGCTGCGCATTACAGCTTTAGGTGACACTGTCACAATCCAGGCACTTTCCGGCAACGGCGAAGCCCTGCTGACACTACTGGATAACGCCCTGCCTGCGGGTGTGGAAAATGAACAATTACCAAACTGCCGTGTGCTGCGCTTCCCCCCTGTCAGTCCACTGCTGGATGAAGACGCTCGCTTATGCTCCCTTTCGGTTTTTGACGCTTTCCGTTTATTGCAGAATCTGTTGAATGTACCGAAGGAAGAACGAGAAGCAATGTTCTTCGGCGGCCTGTTCTCTTATGACCTTGTGGCGGGATTTGAAGATTTACCGCAACTGTCAGCGGAAAATAACTGCCCTGATTTCTGTTTTTATCTCGCTGAAACGCTGATGGTGATTGACCATCAGAAAAAAAGCACCCGTATTCAGGCCAGCCTGTTTGCTCCGAATGAAGAAGAAAAACAACGTCTCACTGCTCGCCTGAACGAACTACGTCAGCAACTGACCGAAGCCGCGCCGCCGCTGCCGGTGGTTTCCGTGCCGCATATGCGTTGTGAATGTAATCAGAGCGATGAAGAGTTCGGTGGCGTAGTGCGTTTGTTGCAAAAAGCGATTCGCGCTGGAGAAATTTTCCAGGTGGTGCCATCTCGCCGTTTCTCTCTGCCCTGCCCGTCACCGCTGGCGGCCTATTACGTGCTGAAAAAGAGTAATCCCAGCCCGTACATGTTTTTTATGCAGGATAATGATTTCACCCTGTTTGGCGCGTCGCCGGAAAGTTCGCTCAAGTATGACGCCACCAGCCGCCAGATTGAGATCTACCCGATTGCCGGAACACGTCCACGCGGTCGTCGTGCCGATGGCTCGCTGGACAGAGACCTCGACAGCCGCATCGAACTGGAAATGCGTACCGATCATAAAGAGCTTTCTGAACATCTGATGCTGGTGGATCTTGCCCGTAATGATCTGGCACGCATTTGCACCCCCGGCAGCCGCTACGTCGCCGACCTCACCAAAGTTGACCGTTACTCTTACGTGATGCACCTGGTCTCCCGCGTGGTCGGTGAACTGCGCCACGATCTCGACGCCCTACACGCTTACCGCGCCTGTATGAATATGGGGACGTTAAGCGGTGCGCCGAAAGTGCGCGCCATGCAGTTAATTGCCGAGGCGGAAGGTCGTCGCCGCGGCAGCTACGGCGGCGCGGTAGGTTATTTCACCGCGCACGGCGATCTCGACACCTGCATTGTGATCCGCTCGGCGCTGGTGGAAAACGGTATCGCCACCGTGCAAGCCGGTGCTGGCGTAGTCCTTGATTCTATTCCGCAGTCGGAAGCCGACGAAACCCGTAATAAAGCCCGCGCTGTACTGCGCGCTATTGCCACCGCGCATCATGCACAGGAGACTTTCTGATGGCTGACATACTGCTGCTCGATAATATCGACTCTTTTACGTACAACCTGGCAGATCAGTTGCGCAGCAATGGGCATAACGTGGTGATTTACCGCAACCATATTCCGGCGCAGACCTTAATTGAACGCCTGGCGACCATGAGCAATCCGGTACTGATGCTTTCTCCTGGCCCCGGTGTGCCGAGCGAAGCCGGTTGTATGCCGGAACTCCTCACCCGCTTGCGTGGCAAGCTGCCCATTATTGGCATTTGCCTCGGACATCAGGCAATTGTCGAAGCTTACGGGGGCTATGTCGGTCAGGCGGGCGAAATTCTTCACGGTAAAGCGTCGAGCATTGAACATGACGGTCAGGCGATGTTTGCCGGATTAACAAACCCGCTGCCGGTGGCGCGTTATCACTCGCTGGTTGGCAGTAACATTCCGGCCGGTTTAACCATCAACGCCCATTTTAATGGCATGGTGATGGCAGTACGTCACGATGCGGATCGCGTTTGTGGATTCCAGTTCCATCCGGAATCCATTCTCACCACCCAGGGCGCTCGCCTGCTGGAACAAACGCTGGCCTGGGCGCAGCAGAAACTAGAGCCAGCCAACACGCTGCAACCGATTCTGGAAAAACTGTATCAGGCGCAGACGCTTAGCCAACAAGAAAGCCACCAGCTGTTTTCAGCGGTGGTGCGTGGCGAGCTGAAGCCGGAACAACTGGCGGCGGCGCTGGTGAGCATGAAAATTCGCGGTGAGCACCCGAACGAGATCGCCGGGGCAGCAACCGCGCTACTGGAAAACGCAGCGCCGTTCCCGCGCCCGGATTATCTGTTTGCTGATATCGTCGGTACTGGCGGTGACGGCAGCAACAGTATCAATATTTCTACCGCCAGTGCGTTTGTCGCCGCGGCCTGTGGGCTGAAAGTGGCGAAACACGGCAACCGTAGCGTCTCCAGTAAATCTGGTTCGTCCGATCTGCTGGCGGCGTTCGGTATTAATCTTGATATGAACGCCGATAAATCGCGCCAGGCGCTGGATGAGTTAGGCGTATGTTTCCTCTTTGCACCGAAATATCACACCGGATTTCGCCATGCAATGCCGGTTCGCCAGCAACTAAAAACCCGCACCCTGTTCAATGTGCTGGGGCCATTGATTAACCCGGCGCATCCGCCGCTGGCGTTAATTGGTGTTTATAGTCCGGAACTGGTGCTGCCGATTGCCGAAACCTTGCGCGTGCTGGGGTATCAACGCGCGGCGGTGGTGCACAGCGGCGGGATGGATGAAGTTTCATTACACGCGCCGACAATCGTTGCCGAGCTGCATGACGGCGAAATTAAGAGCTATCAATTGACCGCTGAAGATTTTGGCCTGACACCCTACCACCAGGAGCAACTGGCAGGCGGAACACCGGAAGAAAACCGTGACATTTTAACACGTTTGTTACAAGGTAAAGGCGACGCCGCCCATGAAGCAGCCGTCGCTGCGAACGTCGCCATGTTAATGCGCCTGCATGGCCATGAAGATCTGCAAGCCAATGCGCAAACCGTTCTTGAGGTACTGCGCAGTGGTTCCGCTTACGACAGAGTTACCGCGCTGGCGGCACGAGGGTAAATGATGCAAACCGTTTTAGCGAAAATCGTCGCAGACAAGGCGATTTGGGTAGAAACCCGCAAACAGCAGCAACCGCTGGCCAGTTTTCAGAATGAGGTTCAGCCGAGCACGCGACATTTTTATGATGCGCTACAGGGTGCGCGCACGGCGTTTATTCTGGAGTGCAAGAAAGCGTCGCCGTCAAAAGGCGTGATCCGTGATGATTTCGATCCAGCACGCATTGCCGCCATTTATAAACATTACGCTTCGGCAATTTCGGTGCTGACTGATGAGAAATATTTTCAGGGGAGCTTTGATTTCCTCCCCATCGTCAGCCAAATCGCCCCGCAGCCGATTTTATGTAAAGACTTCATTATCGATCCTTACCAGATCTATCTGGCGCGCTATTACCAGGCTGATGCCTGCTTATTAATGCTTTCAGTACTGGATGACGAACAATATCGCCAGCTTGCCGCCGTCGCCCACAGTCTGGAGATGGGTGTGCTGACCGAAGTCAGTAATGAAGAGGAACTGGAGCGTGCCATTGCATTGGGGGCAAAGGTCGTTGGCATCAACAACCGCGATCTGCGGGATTTGTCGATTGATCTCAACCGTACCCGCGAGCTTGCGCCGAAACTGGGGCACAACGTAACGGTAATCAGCGAATCCGGCATCAATACTTACGCTCAGGTGCGCGAGTTAAGCCACTTCGCTAACGGTTTTCTGATTGGTTCGGCGTTGATGGCCCATGACGATTTGCACGCCGCCGTGCGCCGGGTGTTGCTGGGTGAGAATAAAGTATGTGGCCTGACGCGTGGGCAAGATGCTAAAGCAGCTTATGACGCGGGCGCGATTTACGGTGGGTTGATTTTTGTTGCGACATCACCGCGTTGCGTCAACGTTGAACAGGCGCAGGAAGTGATGGCTGCGGCACCGTTGCAGTATGTTGGCGTGTTCCGCAATCACGATATTGCCGATGTGGTGGACAAAGCTAAGGTGTTATCGCTGGCGGCAGTGCAACTGCATGGTAATGAAGATCAGCTGTATATCGATACGCTGCGTGAAGCTCTGCCAGCACACGTTGCCATCTGGAAAGCATTAAGCGTCGGTGAAACCCTGCCCGCCCGCGAGCTTCAGCACGTTGATAAATATGTTTTAGACAACGGCCAGGGTGGAAGCGGGCAACGTTTCGACTGGTCACTATTAAATGGTCAATCGCTTGGCAACGTTCTGCTGGCGGGGGGCTTAGGCGCAGATAACTGCGTGGAAGCGGCACAAACCGGCTGCGCCGGACTTGATTTTAATTCTGCTGTAGAGTCGCAACCGGGCATCAAAGACGCACGTCTTTTGGCCTCGGTTTTCCAGACGCTGCGCGCATATTAAGGAAAGGAACAATGACAACATTACTTAACCCCTATTTTGGTGAGTTTGGCGGCATGTACGTGCCACAAATCCTGATGCCTGCTCTGCGCCAGCTGGAAGAAGCTTTTGTCAGTGCGCAAAAAGATCCTGAATTTCAGGCTCAGTTCAACGACCTGCTGAAAAACTATGCCGGGCGTCCAACCGCGCTGACCAAATGCCAGAACATTACAGCCGGGACGAACACCACTCTGTATCTCAAGCGTGAAGATTTGCTGCACGGCGGCGCGCATAAAACTAACCAGGTGCTCGGTCAGGCTTTACTGGCGAAGCGGATGGGTAAAACCGAAATCATCGCCGAAACCGGTGCCGGTCAGCATGGCGTGGCGTCGGCCCTTGCCAGCGCCCTGCTCGGCCTGAAATGCCGTATTTATATGGGTGCCAAAGACGTAGAACGCCAGTCGCCTAACGTTTTTCGTATGCGCTTAATGGGTGCGGAAGTGATCCCGGTGCATAGCGGTTCCGCGACGCTGAAAGATGCCTGTAACGAGGCGCTGCGCGACTGGTCCGGTAGTTACGAAACCGCGCACTATATGCTGGGCACCGCAGCTGGCCCGCATCCTTATCCGACCATTGTGCGTGAGTTTCAGCGGATGATTGGCGAAGAAACCAAAGCGCAGATTCTGGAAAGAGAAGGTCGCCTGCCGGATGCCGTTATCGCCTGTGTTGGCGGCGGTTCGAATGCCATCGGCATGTTTGCTGATTTCATCAATGAAACCAACGTCGGCCTGATTGGTGTGGAGCCAGGTGGTCACGGTATCGAAACTGGCGAGCACGGCGCACCGTTAAAACATGGTCGCGTGGGCATCTATTTCGGTATGAAAGCGCCGATGATGCAAACCGAAGACGGGCAGATTGAAGAATCTTACTCCATCTCCGCCGGACTGGATTTCCCGTCTGTCGGCCCACAACACGCGTATCTTAACAGCACTGGACGCGCTGATTACGTGTCTATTACCGATGATGAAGCCCTTGAAGCCTTCAAAACGCTGTGCCTGCACGAAGGGATCATCCCGGCGCTGGAATCCTCCCACGCCCTGGCCCATGCGTTGAAAATGATGCGCGAAAACCCGGATAAAGAGCAGCTACTGGTGGTTAACCTTTCCGGTCGCGGCGATAAAGACATCTTCACCGTTCACGATATTTTGAAAGCACGAGGGGAAATCTGATGGAACGCTACGAATCTCTGTTTGCCCAGTTGAAGGAGCGCAAAGAAGGCGCATTCGTTCCTTTCGTCACGCTCGGTGATCCGGGCATTGAGCAGTCATTGAAAATTATCGATACGCTAATTGAAGCCGGTGCTGACGCGCTGGAGTTAGGTATCCCCTTCTCCGACCCACTGGCGGATGGCCCGACGATTCAAAACGCCACTCTGCGCGCCTTTGCGGCAGGTGTGACTCCGGCACAATGTTTTGAAATGCTGGCACTGATTCGCCAGAAACACCCGACCATTCCCATTGGCCTGTTGATGTATGCCAATCTGGTGTTTAACAAAGGCATTGATGAGTTTTATGCCCAGTGCGAGAAAGTCGGCGTCGATTCGGTGCTGGTTGCCGATGTGCCAATTGAAGAGTCCGCGCCCTTCCGCCAGGCCGCGTTGCGCCATAATGTCGCACCTATCTTCATCTGCCCGCCAAATGCCGATGACGACCTGCTGCGCCAGATAGCCTCTTACGGTCGTGGTTACACCTATTTGCTGTCACGAGCGGGCGTGACCGGCGCAGAAAACCGCGCCGCGTTACCCCTCAATCATCTGGTTGCGAAGCTGAAAGAGTACAACGCTGCACCTCCATTGCAGGGGTTTGGTATTTCCGCCCCGGATCAGGTAAAAGCAGCGATTGATGCAGGAGCTGCGGGCGCGATTTCTGGTTCGGCCATTGTTAAAATCATCGAGCAACATATTAATGAGCCAGAGAAAATGCTGGCGGCACTGAAAGTTTTTGTACAACCGATGAAAGCGGCGACGCGCAGTTAATCCCACAGCCGCCAGTTCCGCTGGCGGCATTTTAACTTTCTTTAATGAAGCCGGAAAAATCCTAAATTCATTTAATATTTATCTTTTTACCGTTTCGCTTACCCCGGTCGAACGTCAACTTACGTCATTTTTCCGCCCAACAGTAATATAATCAAACAAATTAATCCCGCAACATAACACCAGTAAAATCAATAATTTTCTCTAAGTCACTTATTCCTCAGGTAATTGTTAATATATCCAGAATGTTCCTCAAAATATATTTTCCCTCTATCTTCTCGTTGCGCTTAATTTGACTAATTCTCATTAGCGACTAATTTTAATGAGTGTCGACACACAACACTCATATTAATGAAACAATGCAACGCAACGGGAGAAATAACATGGCCGAACATCGTGGTGGTTCAGGAAATTTCGCCGAAGACCGTGAGAAGGCATCCGACGCAGGCCGTAAAGGCGGTCAGCATAGCGGCGGTAATTTTAAAAATGATCCGCAACGCGCATCTGAAGCGGGTAAAAAAGGCGGTCAACAAAGCGGTGGTAATAAATCAGGTAAATCCTGATTCACCGTTAATTATTAATATCAGCTGATAAAGATAATTGCATCTGCGGGCCGTATGGCTCGCAGTGATTTCACTGGAGAAAAATATGAATATGAAGACCATTGAAGATGTATTTATTCACCTGCTTTCAGATACCTACAGCGCAGAAAAACAATTAACCCGGGCACTGGCAAAACTCGCAAGAGCAACATCAAATGAAAAATTAAGTCAGGCTTTTCATGCGCACCTCGAGGAAACTCATGGACAGATTGAACGTATTGATCAAGTTGTGGAGTCCGAATCGAACCTGAAAATTAAGCGCATGAAATGTGTGGCAATGGAAGGTCTTATTGAAGAAGCTAATGAGGTCATCGAAAGTACCGAGAAAAACGAAGTGCGTGATGCCGCACTGATTGCCGCAGCACAGAAAGTCGAGCATTATGAGATTGCCAGTTACGGGACATTAGCGACGCTGGCTGAACAATTAGGTTACCGTAAAGCAGCGAAGCTTCTGAAAGAAACCCTGGAAGAAGAAAAGGCCACCGACATCAAACTGACTGATCTGGCCCTTAATAACGTAAATAAGAAAGCCGAAAATAAAGCCTGAAATATGAATTTTAACTTTTAGTCATTTTATAAAGAGGACATTTTCATGAATCGTATTGAACATTATCATGACTGGTTACGTGACGCCCACGCAATGGAAAAGCAAGCCGAATCTATGCTTGAATCCATGGCCAGTCGTATAGATAATTATCCTGAACTACGCGCTCGTATTGAACAACATCTTAGTGAAACCAAAAACCAGATTGTTCAACTGGAAACTATTCTTGATCGTAATGACATTTCACGTTCAGTCATTAAAGATTCCATGAGTAAAATGGCTGCGCTTGGGCAGTCAATCGGTGGTATATTCCCTTCTGATGAAATAGTTAAAGGCTCTATTAGCGGATATGTCTTCGAGCAATTTGAAATCGCCTGTTACACCTCACTATTAGCAGCAGCAAAAAATGCCGGTGATACAGTCTCAATTCCGATCATCGAAGCGATTTTAAATGAGGAAAAGCAAATGGCCGACTGGCTGATTCAGCATATTCCGCAAACAACTGAGAAATTTTTAATTCGTTCTGAAACTGATGGCGTAGAAGCGAAGAAATAATACCCTTTATACCATGTCCTTATTGACCCCGTATATTACGGGGTCGTTTTTGTGCGGAATTAAAAACGATATCCTGCTGAGAACATAAACACCCACGGATCGAGGCGTACGCTATCGTGTTGCTGTGCACCGCCTAGCTTATAATTGGCGGTGGTATCGATATCCATGTACCACACTGGTAGGTTTCAAAAAACACAATAACCAATTGTATTTGAAGCAAAAAAACAAGACTTTGAGATGTTTTTTTGTACCTTTTTTTATGCTTTTAACTGTCTGATTTTATTGAAATCTTTTTTAGTTTTGCAGAAGGAATTTTTTACTTGATTGTAACTTTTTCGTTTTTTTGGGGCTAATTGACGCGCAATGCTGGGCGGGGAGCGCACAGCCAAAAAAACCGAAATTGACCGCTAATTACTGCCAATCATCATCGCTCTGATTGAGCGTAAATCATTCAGGTTATTCAGTTCTTCCTTCTGCTCTCGCTGACGTCAATAAATCCCATCATTGCGATCAACCTCATCCTTAACCATTGATGCGAGCAGTTCTTCCAGTTTCTGCGCTGACAGCTTTACCTGGTGATCTTCAGCATCTTCCCGGGCTATTGTGGTTCGCGCAGTGGCTGATTTTGCTGACATCACCACAGGGGGCAGACGGACCATTGAACCATGGCCTCCGGAACAAATAAGGGCAAAAATAACAACCACTATCGAAAGCTCACAAACTAACCGCAGCACGTTCCTGCATACGACGTGTCTGCGGCATAATCCCAATGATTACTCCCTGACAGGATTTGCAGGCCACTCAATATCAGGTACAGTTGATGTATCAACACGATTCAACAATACCCGATATTTATTCCATGCCTCCAGCAACGATCTTTCTTCCTCCGTTGCGATTTCCAGATCTACAGCATCCTGCAGTGGCGCAATATACTCACTGAATTCCTGGATGTAGAACTGTGTGGTGACGGTCTTCCAGCCATTCGGCTCCTGCTGTATCGAAGCATACCAGGCTATTTCAATATCGCTATGCTGCGGCAGCATTTAACCCCTTGTAATTCATCGCCATAGTTGATTTAATTCACAAATAAAACTATAACATGGTGAAATCAATGAAAAAAAACACAGATGATGGGGCTAAAATTTACACACCACTTACCCTAAAGCTTTATGACTGGTGGGTTTTGGGAGTATCAAATCGGCTTGCATGGGGATGTCCTACAAAGGAACACCTTCTTCCACACTTTCTGGAACATGTAGGTAACAACCATCTGGATATTGGTGTTGGAACTGGGTTTTACCTTACTCACGTACCTGAGAGTAGTCTGATATCTTTAATGGATTTGAACGAAGCTAGCCTGAACGCGGCATCTACAAGGGCTGGGGAATCAAAAATTAAACATAAAATTAGCCATGATGTTTTTGAACCTTATCCCGCGGCGTTACATGGTCAATTTGATTCCATTTCCATGTTTTACCTTCTTCACTGCCTGCCTGGAAATATATCTACAAAAAGCTGTGTAATACGCAATGCGGCGCAGGCCTTAACTGACGATGGAACTCTATACGGAGCCACAATTCTTGGCGATGGAGTTGTGCACAATAGCTTCGGTCAAAAACTGATGCGCATTTACAATCAGAAAGGCATCTTTTCAAACACAAAAGATTCCGAAGAAGGCTTAACACATATACTCTCAGAGCATTTCGAGAATGTTAAAACCAAGGTTCAAGGTACTGTAGTAATGTTTTCCGCTTCAGGGAAAAAATAGCATCCAACCGCAGCACGTTCTTGCTTAAGACGTGCTGCGGCATAATCCCAATGATTACTCCCTGACAGGATTTGCAGGCCACTCAATATCAGGTGCAGTTGATGTATCAACACGGTTCAGTAACACCCGATACTTTTTCTAGGCTTCCACCACCAGCACGACAAGATGCCGCATACAGTGAACCAGTCAGTCCAGTTTTCAGACAACCAGTGCGTCACCTTTTTGAAGGCGCTTTAAAGCACGTTTTAATCCAGGTCGGCCTGTCCTTGTTCCGCTTAATTTATCTTCAAATATTTGTTCATATCCTGCACAAACAAGAGCGTTTCGTTGCAGATCTGTATTCTGGTCATTTGTTGATACCCTTACATAGCCAATCAGCACGCTGAATCTCCCGTCCAAAAGCACAAATCATGCCATGCAGGCCAGAAACCGCCATTATCTAAAACCTCGGTTTACGAGAACTCGGCACAAGCGGGGAGAAAATACCGTTACTCAGTACAGCGAATACCTGGACTAATCGACAAACATTCAGCGGTGGCCTTTCTGGTGAACTATCCGGCAATGCTTCTACAGCTGCAAAATTAAAAACTGCCAGGAAAATAAGCAATGTGGCTTTTGATGGTTCCTCCGATATCACATTAAAAGCAAGTCATGTTGGTGCGTTTGCCTTAGGGAAAACAGGAAGCACCGTTGCGAATGATAAAGCAGTTGGATGGAACTGGAGTAGCGGAGCCTATAACGCAACTATTAGTGGTGCATCAACGTTAATTATTCATTTTTATATGGGAGAAGGAAGTTGTCCTGCAGCTCAGTTTCGGATTAATTATAAAAATGGCGGTATTTTTTATCGTTCAGCCCGTGATGGTTATGGTTTTGAAGCCGACTGGTCTGAATTTTACACCACCACCAGAAAGCCTTCAGCAGGAGATGTTGGTGCACTGCCGTTATCTGGTGGTCAACTGAATGGTGCACTGGGTATCGGAACATCCAGTGCTCTTGGCGGTAATTCGATTGTATTGGGTGATAATGACACGGGCTTTAAACAAAATGGCGATGGTAATCTGGATGTTTATGCTAATAACGTCCATGTTATGCGCTTTGTCTCCGGAAGCATTCAAAGTAATAAAACCATAAATATTACAGGGCGTGTTAACCCCTCGGATTACGGTAACTTTGATTCCCGTTATGTGAAAGATGTTCGACTTGGTTCACAGCAATATTATGGAGTGAACAACTGGCAAACATGGAATTTCCAGTGCCCTTCAGGTCATGTATTGTCTGGTATTAATGTTCAGGATACAGGGTCTAACTCTGCCGATAATATAGCGGGCGTTTATTACAGACCCGTTCAAAAGTATATAAATGGCACCTGGTATAATGTAGCGAGCGTTTAATATGATGCACTTAAAGAACATAAAAGCGGGTAATGCTAAAACACTGGAACAGTATGAGTTAACAAAGAAACACGGAGTTATCTGGCTTTACTCTGAGGACGGAAAAAACTGGTATGAGGAAGTGAAAAACTTTCAGCCAGACACCATAAAGATTGTTTACGATGAAAATAATATTATTGTTGCCATAACCAAAGATGCCTCCACACTTAACCCTGAAGGTTATAGCGTCGTTGAGATTCCTGATATTACCGCCAACCGGCGTGCTGACGACTCAGGTAAATGGATGTTTAAAGATGGCGCAGTCATTAAACGTGTATATACCGAAGAAGAGTTGCGCCTACAGACGGAAAACCAGAAAAAAATATTATTACAGCAGGCCAGAGAAAAAACGCAGTTCTGGCAAACACAGCTTACTTTGGGGATTATCACTGATTCAGACAGACAGCAACTGATGAACTGGATGCGATACGTGCAACAGGTTGAGACAACTGATACCTCGGTTCTTCCTGTAACATTCCCGGAACCACCAGAATAAGAAAAGGCCCGTACGGGCCTTAATTTGTTGTTATTCTGGTTTCTGTGGCCATTCAGGCTTTGCAGTATCCACACGGCTGACCATAACGCTGTAGCGTTCCCATGATTCCAGTCGTGTGCGTTCCTCATCAGTTGCCATATTCAGTCTGACAGCACGTTCCAGCGGTTGAATCACAGACTCCGCTTCGGAAAGCAAAGCGGCTTTTTGTAACTCTGCCTGCTGTTGCAGTTCCTGTTTTGTATATTCCCGCTTTACTACTTTACCATCCAGAAACTTCCAGTTTCCCGAGATATCGGCGCGACGGTTGGCTGTTATATTCGGTAACTCAACAACACTTAACCCGTCAGGGTTAAGTGTTGATACGTCTTTCTCAATACAACGAATAATCCCCTTCTGGTCATAAGCTATTTTTAAAGTATCATCCTGAAAGTTTTTTAATTCGTCATACCAGTTTTTACCGTCTTCTGTATATAGCCAGATAACGCCAGCTTTTTTCGTAAGCTGATACTGCTCAATGGTTTTGGGGTTTCCGGCGGTAATATTTTTCAGATGTTGCATATATTCTCCTGATGGCTATGCCTGTTCAACGTTATACCAGTTACCAGAAATGTATTTTTGTAGTGGTCGTGACACCATCCAGTCATCTCCATCAACCTCACCAATAATTTGCAATCCTGTTGTCACATGACCATTACCTGGTTCGCAAAGTCCTCCGCGATATAATGTGTCAGAACGTCTGCCTCCCAGACGCACATTTCTGATAAAAGAACTATTCAGGTAATCATTTAAGTTTGACCCCCAGCACCCACCAAATATATTTCCATCGGTGTTATAACGGACGCCACCCGCAATAAGAGCACCCGGTGAAATAAAGGATTTATCGTTCGGGTTAAACTGCCATAAAGCATCATTACCGCCATCGCCACGCATATGAATACATGGAACCGGAAATCCATACTGTTCTGTCAGTAAATACCCAAAGCTGACCGCGCCGGGATAGCCCTGTCCATTGCGAATGGACAAGCCCTTAACTATCGGCACGTAATGACCACCAGGAGTGGGATTCCAGGCAAACTGCGTCTGAACAAAAGGCGCGGTGGCATTATTCAACTGGTCTGCAAATGCGCCACTTCCATCAGGAATTATTCCCTGATGAATATATGCAACCCGCTTATAAAAATCAGCAGATGCGGGTTGAAGCCCAAATGCCAGTTGTCCATTTGAATAGAATAAAAGGACACCGTCGCCGCCCTGTTTAATACCAGTGTCGTTATCTCCGAGAGTAATGGAATTACCGCCCAGTGCGTTATCTGTACCAAGCGCCAGCCCACCATCAATTTTGGCCCCGTGGCTGACAGATATAGCACCTGTTCTCAGATTTATAGCGAATGGCCTTAATGGGCCGATATCACCGTTTTCGCCTTGTCCTTCAGCCGTCGGAATGAAATGAAGAAAATCTTCTGAACGACGGAAAATAAGACCGAAGGCATCATTGAAAATTCGCAGCGCATTCACCGTGCCAATTTTCAGTTCTCCGGTCATTTTATCGCCGGAACGCTGAACGGCGTTACCAGCCTTGTTTACCGTTTCCTGTAAACCGAGGTATTCGATAACGGCGGCAACGGTCGATTTCGCAAGAATATCCCGCCCAACTTTTGTCAGGGTTGCCAGACTGGCAACATCATTCCCCGTAAAATACGGAAACCTGTCTGCCGCAGTAGCAAGCCCGGCCAGCGCCGTCAGGGTGGCATCTTTCGGTTGCTTACCCGCAAGCGCGCTAGTCATGGTGGTCGCAAAATTCGGGTCGTTGCCCAACGCCGCAGCCAGCTCGTTCAGCGTATTCAGTGCGTCAGGCGACGAGTCCACGAGGGCAGCGATCGCAGCCATAACATAAGCCGTGCTTGCGATTTGGGTATTATTCGTTCCCTGTCGCGCAGTTGGTGTTGTTGGCGTTCCGGTCAGTGCAGGACTATTTAAGGGCGCTTTCTTGTTCGTTTCACCCATTACCGCCTTAACCGCTTTTGGCGTTGCCGCCAGTGACTCGGAAGTGCTGTTGGTCGCACTGCTGAGCTGTACTATCCCCTTTTTCGTCGTGCTCGCATCCTCAAGCGCCACGGCGGATGCAATATCCTCTGCCCGTTTTGCCGCTGTCTCGGCGCGCGTTGCCGCGGATTCCGCCGTACTTTTGCTCTGAGCTGCCGCCGTCGCACTGCCAGCTGCCTCTGTCGCCTTCGTGGATGCCGTCGTGGCGCTGCCCTTTGCTGCTGACGCCTGTCTGGTCGCCTCATCTTTTGAAGCAGACGCAGATGATGCCGATGACGCCGCTGAACTGGCTGACGATGCGGCTGCCGCCTTAGAGGAAGCAGCATTGTCTGCTGAAGTCTTTGCATTTGTTTCAGAGGTTTTTGCTGCAGAAGCAGACCTCGCTGCTGCAGTGGCTTGCTCAGTGGCTTTGCCAGCCTTCGTTGTGGCTGTTGAAGCGGATGATGCGGCGCTTTCTGCCGATTTTCCGGCGGCGGTGGCACTGGCTGAGGCCTGCCCGGCACTTGTTGACGCGGCACTGGCAGATAATGCAGCCGCTGTTTTTGAACCTGCCGCAGCTGAGGCGCTCTGTCCCGCTGCTGTTTCAGAAGACTTAGCGTTCGTCTCGGACGTTTTTGCCGCCTTCGCGGAATTTCCTGCCGCCGTTGCCGAGGAAGCTGCACTACTGGCACTTGATGATGCATTCGTTTCTGAAGATTTCGCTGCCTCTTTTGAGGCCGCCGCACCCCGTGCCGAGGTGGCAGCTTCTGACGCCTTCGTGGTCGCTGTGGATGCAGAAGTGGCTGCCGATTTTTGTGATGCTGCGGCATTCGTTTCTGACGTTTTCGCGGCACTGGCGCTGGTAGCTGCCGCGCTTTTTGATGACTCTGCAGCAGCAGCACTTTTTGATGCCTCAGAGGCTTTTGCTGATGCCGTTCCTGCGCTGGAAAAAGCCTCCTGAGCCGACGTCGCGGCCTGTCCGGCTGACGTGCTGGCTGCACGTGCTGAGCCTGCAGCATCAGTCGCATGGGTTGCCGCCTCACGGGCTGATGTGCTGGCATCGCCGGCTGACTTCTTCGCGGCTGCCGTGTTCTGTGCCACTGCGGACGCGTTACGCGCCACCTCTTCCACCATCTGCTCAAAGCGGCGCAGTGCCTCCGGTCGGACATCATCCTCCGTCATGGCACCGAGAAAATCATTCAGCGTACCTGGTCTGGAACCTTCATAGACGGTAATGGTCCCGGCATGTGAAGGCGGAAAACCTTCAACCAGCAGGGTGACGCTGTACTGACCATGCTCAACATCCATGCTGTAACGTCCGGCTTCATCCGGATTTTCAGAGGCCACCGTGTTCACCACCACCGTGCTGCTGGTTCGTCTGGCCTTCAGCACAATGGTGCAGTTCTGTACTGGTTTTCCTGTGCCATCTTTAAGCACGCCAGAAATTTTTACTGTCATACTTTTCCACCAATAAAAAAAGCCCGCAGCAGTGACGCCACGGGCTTCAGGACAGTGTAACTTTACGTTTCCTCAAACGCAGTTCACCCCATAAGGTGGATGAACCTGCGTATCATAACAATATTTACAGAAGATAAATCGGCGTCTGTTGTCAGAAACGGTATCCGATACCAACAATAAATGCATCCGTTCGCCAGTCGCCACTACCGGAACCTTCATAAGCAAGGTCAATGGTCACGGATTCGGTCGGGTTAAACTGCACGCCAGCCCCCCACGCCAGAGACGTGTTGCTGTGGCGACCGTCATCACTTCCGGTCAGCACATCGTGCGTTTTCCCCTTGTTGTCAGTTACGCGGAGATAATCCCCGGAGAAAGTCGACACACGGCTGTAAGCCACACCCGCCATCGCATACGCGCTGAACCATTCATTCACGCGTACAGACGGCCCCGCCATCACGCTGAACCAGCGGTTACGCACGGAATCTTCATGCCAGCGGGTATCGCTGTAGCGCGTTTTTTGCTCATCCTCAGCATTGGCATAACTGAAGGACGTAATCAGCCCCAGCGCGTCCGTAAACTCATAACGGTATTTCACGTTAATCCCGTTCAGATCATCACTACCGGGAACGTTCGTCGAGGCATGGAGATACCCCGCGCTCAGCGTGGACTGATGTTCTGCTGCACTCGCTGGCGTAGCAGCGGCGACCTGCCAGACTACTGCGGACAAAATAACAGCACATAATTTACGCATAATTACCTCTCGCTTTTCTGCAATAAAAAAGGCGCCATTTCTGGCGCCCGTATCTGGGTTATAAAATTCAGCTAATCGTGATGCCTGCAGTGGCTTTCTTCATCACCACAACCAGCAAATCGCTGATACTTGCTGTGGGATACCAGTTATTTACCAGCCATGCTGACACCGAAAACTCCAGTGTCATGTGACCGTGACCGGCAGGCATATCAATAACACCACTGTAAATCAGCGTATTATCCAGCGCGGTACGGTTATAAATTTCAGCACCGTTTTTCCGCACTATCAGACGGCATGAGGAGTAAATATCAGTATGCTCTTTCTCATGTTTAGCGCCGCTGAATGCCACCGCCGGAATAACAATCTGCCGGTCAAACGGCTGATCGTCATAAACCCTGACGGTAATGGTTCCTGATGGCCACCGCTCCGGTGCACGGGAGTCCCGGGGGAAAGCTTTGCCCACTGTTTTAACGAGATCGCCTTCAATCTGGTTCGCGGACAATTTTCCCAGAACCCGACAGTTCTCGTTAATCGTGACGTTGTTGAGCGTCCCGGAGTTCGCATTCACGTTACCGCTGATATCGGCATTTTTCGCCGTCAGCCGCCCGTCCGGTGTCAGGGAAAATGCCGGAGGATTACCGCCGCTGGTAATGGTGGGAGCCGTCAGATATTTCAGGAACACTTCATTCATAAATATCTGATCGCCCTGACCAACAAACATCGGCTTTGTGTTGCCATTCGCAGGATTAATCATCGCAATCCTGTCTGCCGCCAGCAGCACCTGACTCTGCATTCCTGCTGGCGTATTCTCAATACCGGCACCGATACCCGCAATATAAAGGCGTCCGTCCTGCATCTGCTGCAGTTTCACGGCCCACATGCTGTTCAGGTTATTATTTGTATCAACCTGAACTTTCTGTATCTGCTGGATTGCCGCACTCTGATTTTCCAGTTTTTTATTGACGGTCTGCGTGATTTCATTGCTGACATCCGTAATGGACGTCCTGATTTCAGCCAGGTCAGGCGCAAGCTGACCGTTATCAATCTGCGTCCACAACTCCTGAGCCAGATGGGTTTTCCCTATCTCTCCTTTGAAAAAATCCAGATAGCCGGATGCATCATCACTCGGCTGGCCAACAGCCTCCACAAATGCCGATTTGCCAACAGTATTCACACTGCGGATATAAAAATAATAATCATGGCCCGGTTTGATATTGATACTGGCAGCTATCCAGTACAGCGCCGAGCCAAGATAGCGGGCTGCGGTTTCAACCTGCCTGATATCCGCAATCCGCTTTTCCGAGAACCAGAACTCAAACTGTACCGTCGGGTCATAAACGGCAAGATGCGGCGTGGCGGTTATCTGAAAATAGCCCGGCGTCAGCTCAATCCGCGACGGTGCTGCCGGTGCGGCAATCCGGAAGGTGGTGGTGGCAGGTTCACCCTGCTGGCCATAGCTGTTTATCGCCCGCACCGTCAGGGTGTATTCCCCGAGCGGCAGGCCGCTGAAACGGTGCTCCGTGTCTGCGGTGATGGCGGTGGTCACCAGTCTGGCATCCGTTCCCTTACCACTGGTCAGGCGCAGACTGAAGCGCACGCCCTTCACCACCCGCGGCGTGTCCCATTTAGCCTGCGCCAGATACTGGCCGTCAGCTGCGCTCACCTCCACCGTCAGGTGCTGTACTGCCGGTGGGATGACGCTGTTCAGGGAGCCTGACTGCGGCTCAAAGCGGGCACCGTTATCCACGATGGCTTCTTTTTCCGGTACGTGCTGCACCGCCGTGATGGCAAAGGTGCCGTCCGTGTTTTCCCGGATGGAGACACAGCGGAACAGGCGACGGCGCAGTGACGGCAGGGAGAGTCCCCACCCCCCGTATGTCTCCACACCATCAGGCAGGGTACTGACCTGTATCCGGTCCGGCGCGGGGTGTTCGGTGATGTCCACACTCACCGGCTTACCGCTGCCGTTAATCAGGTTCACCGTGGCGGCACCGGTCTCCGGCAGGGTAACCTCACGGTCCAGCGTCAGGGTGCGGGTGGCAGCATCAATGGACAGGACACGTCCGCCGGTCAGGGTCCCGGCATAGTCATTATCACAGATTTCAATAATGTCACCGGGTGTGTGCCGCAGCCCCTGAGACCCGAGCGTGAAATCCACCGTCTGCGTTTCCAGCAGTTCGGTCTTTATCACCCACAGTCCGGCACGGTGGGCCTGACCGCGGCTGGTACAGCCGAACGCGTCCATCTTCAGCAGATTGCGCCCGTAGCGCAGTATGGCTTCCGGGTCTTCCACCAGTTCCGTGGAGGTCTGCCAGCCGTTCTGCGGGTCGGTGTAATTCACCTCCACCGCCGTGTGCCGGTCCTTCAGGGCACTGAAGCTGTAGCGGAATCCCACGCCGTTATCATCCACCACCACATCGCTGTTGGTGTACGGCCACACCACATCCGACGGGCGGTCCTGAACGAACGTCAGCGTCTGACCGTTCCATACCGGCATACAGCGCATCGCAGAGCAGAAATCACTGAGAACGTCCCACGCCTTACGCTGTTGTGCCAGGTACGCATTAAAGGTCATCCGCGGCTCGGTCCCCCCGAAACCATCCGGGACCGTCTGGTCGCAGTACTGCCCGATGGCATACAGCGCCCACTTGTCCACATCCGCCGCCCCCAGACGTTTTCCCATGCCGTAGCGCGGGTGAGTCAGCATGTCCCACAGACACCAGGCCGGGTTGTTGCTGTATGCCGGTTTCAGACTGCCGTCCCAGATACCACTATACGTGCGTTTTTCCGGGTCATAGTTTGACGGCACCTGGATGATGCGACCGCGGATATGGTAGTTCACCGTCATCTGCTGGCCGCCGAACTGCTCCGCATCCACCTGCAGCCCCACAATGGCCGTGTTCGGGTAGCACTGTTTCACATCGATGATTTCGGTGTATGACGACCACAGCGTCTTATTCTGCAGCTGGTCCGTGGTGCTGTCCGCCGTCTCCCTGACCATCCGGATGTTAAAGGGCCGGGGAGGCAGATTATCCAGAATCACCGAGGCCAGGAACTGTGAGGTGGTCTTGCCGTTAATGGTGACGTCCTTTTCTGTCACCCAGTTACCGTTACGCTGTAACTGAATCAGCAGGCGGACGGATGCCGGGTTACGGTCACCCTTTGAGGTGGTCTCCACCAGTGACTGCACCCCGAAGGTCACCCGCAGGCGGTCAATGTTCGCTGACGTAATGGTGCGTGTTACCGGTTTTGCCCTGGTCACTTCGACACCCAGTACAGTTTCAGAGCCGGAGGACTCAAAGCCTTCCGGTGGTGTCTGCTCCTGCTCCCCGGCACGCCAGACCGCGGTCACACCGTGTATCACGGGATTACCGTCCGTGTCCGTCAGCGGGGTTTTGTTCACCAGAATACTCTGCAGGCCTTTCACCGGGCCTTCTATCGGTCCCTCACCAATCGCATCAATCACGCTCATCATCTGCGTGGATTTGAGATTGTCTTTCGCCTCACGCGGTGTGTGCGCCTTGCCGCCACCTTTGCCCATTACATCACCTCTTACCGTGATAATTGTTCACTCACAAAAACAACAGGCACCTCACCGGGTGCCTGCGTCATGACGGAATAAAATTTCTGAATATCTTCACATTTTCACACACTGACTGTGGCGCGTATAATTTCGCTGCGTTAGTGTTTTTTTTGCCCGAGTAACAAAAACAACTCCTTCACATTGATCTTCATTTGTCTGTCCCCGCAGCTCCGCGATCACTGCGGGATTTTTTTATGTTTTATCCCTGTCGCCCGATAACCACGACCTTTCCGCCCCCGCCTTCATCACGGGTGCTGATGTCCTGGGATATACGGCGGGAGCCAACCAGCATTTCCCCGTAAGGCACCGGCATCGGGTTCCCCTGGGCAATCATGTTATCCAGCGAGGAAAAGTACGTGTTCTGTCTGCCGTTATCCGTTGCGCGGTAATCCGGTGTTTTTGCCTTCAGGGCCAGCATCTGGGCCACACCGCCCAGAATCATGCTGGCTCCAAGTGAAAACAGCATCGTGGTGGCAGAAAAACCACCGGCTGCCAGGGCTGAACCCCATAACGCCATTGATGCCCCGGCAGTGAAGAAAGAGCCCGCGATGGCTGCCGCCCCCAGCACAATCTGCAGTCCACCCTTTCCGGCCCCGGCCAGTCGCGGCACAATGTGGATGACCGTTCCCTCACCCAGCTGTTCGTGAAGGCGGGCGTACACCACCTCCGGTGCCGTGTCTTCACCGGCAATACGTATCTGGTACCAGCCTTCGTTCATCTGAAGGCGAAAGCCCGGCATCTGCATCGACAGGGCGCGAATGGCTTCCGCTGCCGTGTTCACATACAGGCTGAGGCGGCGGCCAAATCGTTGTAAATCCCCGTGAAGGCAGATGTGTGCCAGTGGCGGTGACGCCAGACAGAATGCGTTCGTCGTTGCCATTTTTCGGAATACCTCTCCCGTTTACTCAGTTGTTCAGGAATATGGTGAAGCAGTTCACCGTTGCCGCAGTAAATGGCGGCATGATTAGCCACCGATGCGCCGAAGCAGCACAGCAGGATATCGCCCGGCTGTGCAGAGGACAGGGGCACCCGGTAAAAGCCGGTGACTGCCATATTGTCCAGGTACAGGTTCTGGCCGTTGCGCCACCAGTCATCCTCGCGATGAAAATCCGGCATATCAATTCCCGCCAGATGGTATGCATCCCGGAACAGCGTGTAACAGTCCGTCACCCCGTGCTCAAAGCGCCGTCCTGTCAGATGTGGCACACAGCGGAATTTATGAATTTCCCCCCGGCAGACCAGCCACCAGGGCAGTGCGCTTTTTATCTGCAGCCGCCGGTCAGCCTCGCTAAGCCAGGGCAGCTCACCGGGATGACTGTGGACCAGTGCCACAATCTCCCCCTGTATCTCTGCCCGCAGCCAGTCTTCCGGTGCGATACGAAAATACGCCTCCGGCTCTGCGGAAATATTCACACAAGGGATATACCGCTCCCCCTCCGGCGTGCTTATCACGAAGCCGCACGACTCCGCAGGCGCACACCGCCGGGCATGCGCCAGAATCGCTGATTCAGTCTGTGTCATAAACCGGGATTTACTGCGAAAGTTTATTAATGGAAAGGAAACCGCCAAAATTGCCGACATTCCTGCGCAGTTCACACCCGCGCATGCACTTGCTGCATCTGTCCTTACGGATATCCGTGGTGGGTTTATCGAACTCATCCGCCACAGCCCCGCCCGTGTAACCACACTCATCAGAGCGGTAGGTCCACATACAGGTGTTCGCCAGCATGATACGACCGGGAAACTGCGCTCCGTCCGTCTCGGTCGGTGTGGCCAGCACAAACGAGGCCGTCATGGCTGTCAGCTGCGACATCTGCTCCACCACCCAGCGGTCGCTCAGCTCCTGCTCCGGGTCCGCTTCCGGATTGCCCGCCACAAAATTCACCGCATCCAGAAAACGGGCATACACCCGGCGGCGGACCACCGTGGCCCCCACCAGACTCTGCAGGTCTTCCGCCATCCCGGTGACAAGGCCGAACAGATTGGACACCGTCAGCGACGGTCTGGCACTGCTGCCTTTCCCGTTCATTTCAAAGCCGCTGCCATCAATCGGGTACGCCTCATACTTACGCCCCTGCCAGGTGACCGGCTCCCCTTTTTCATTCAGCTCATTACAGAAAAAATACCGCTCACCGCCCTGTACCGTCAGGTCGATTTCCCAGAGTACCACCCGCGGTGACTGCTCTGACTTAACCGACTCGTTCAGACTTTCTTCGCGAATATCCTGCATCAGTTCACCACCTGCTTAAACTCCGCGCTGAACTCAACGCGCAACATCCCGACCCGCGCAGACCACCCGGCACAGGTCACCTTTATCTGCCGGTATGCATAGGGTGGCTTCCACAAAAATGCCTTCCAGCCACCGTGCTCTGCCAGGAACGCTTCCAGATGCCGGGCCTCCTCCCGGGTCACGGAAAGCGTCACCCTGTATGTTTTCAGGTCAGCATTCAGCCCTGCCGCCATACGCTGTGAGTACCCGTCACCAAAACGCACTTCACGCACCGATGGCTGCGAGTTCACCTCCATATCCGGCTTCACTTTCCAGCGAAAGGTTTTCATCCACCGCTCCCTGATAACATACCGCCATCACGCAACTGCAGCCGGAGTTCATCCTGTGCCCCCTTGCGGGCCATCTCATACACCGCTTTCATCAGCTGCGGCCCTGCCCGCCCGTTGGGGCCGTCGTTCTGAATCACCACGTGATTGTTCTGATTAAAATTAATGCCTTCCGCCCGCCGCATCTGCGCCGGACTTCCGGCACCGCCGACATAACCACCTTCCGCATAGCCCCGCATCAGGCGGTACAGATTGCCGACACCAATCCGGCTGGTCGCCTCCTTCGTGAAGACAAACTCCCCGCGATGAACAATCCCCGCAGGTTCATATTTACCCCCCGTCCCCGTAAATCCCCCGGTCGCGAAATGGAAGTTCGCCGCCGCAGCCTGAATGGCTGTACCGCCTGACGCGGATGCGCCGCCACCAACAGCCCCGCCAATGGCGCTGCCGACACTCCCGACTATCCCCACCATCGCCTGCTTCAGAAAAATCTCTGTCAGCATGGACAGCACAGAACGGGTGAAACCACGCCAGTTCTGTTCGCTGCCGGTCAGCATCGCTGCCATATTCTGTGCAATACCGTCAAAGGTCTGCGTGGCTGCACTTTTTACCTGCGACATACTGTCCGTCGCACTTTCCGCCCACTCGCCCCAGCCGGACTTTATCCCGGCCATCCAGCTTCCACGAAGCTGCTCCTCCGCAGACCAGGTGTTCTTCAGTGCAGATGTGGCCTTCGCCAGCGCAGCCGGATTATCACCGTACACCTCACGAAGGCGCTGCTCTTCCGACTCCCGCTGCGCCTGACGGTCAGTGAGGCCGCGGGCTTTTGCGCTGATTGCCGCCTGCTTCGCGCTCTGCTGCTGTTCAAACCGCGCCGCCTGCTGTGCCAGCTCATTCAGCCGCTTCTGGTGTTCAATCTTGTCTCCCAGCTCAGCCAGCTGGCGTTTGTACTCCAGCGTCTCTTTCTCATGAGCCAGCAGGGATTTTTCCTGCTCAGATAACTGCCGTTTCGTGGCGGCCTCTTTCAGGACCACATACTGATTTTCCGCTTCCCATAAATCCCGGCGCTGCTGGCTGATTTTCTCATTCACACCGCTGTGTTTTTCCAGCGTCCTGAGCTCGGTTTCAAGCGCCAGCATGGCTGCATGCGCCCGGTCTTCCTGGCGCTCACCGGCAGACACCTTCACACCTGACGGCTTTTTCAGCGTCGATTCATAATCCTTTTTTGCCGACGCCATCAGCGTGTTGTAATCCGCCTGCAGGATTTTTCCGTCTTTCAGGGCCTTATTCAGCTCTTTCTGACGGGCGGTATATTTATCCAGCGGCGTCTGCAGGCGCTCATACGCCTTCTGCGCCTCTCCGGTATACTTCAGCTGTGACGCCTCACGCTCAGCCCGGTCCCTTGCCGCCAGTTCACCGGCTTTTTCCATATCCGACTGCAGCGTGGCCGCTGCCAGACCCAGACGGGCATTTTCCCGGTCATCCCATGCCCCCTGAAGGTTCGCACGAAAAGAGGAGGTCTTTCCCCGGCGCTGGCTCCGGCTCTGGTACCACTGCCATTTTTTATCCGCCTCATCAAATGCCTTCTGCGCACTGGCGAGCATATCCGCTGAGGATTCAGGACGACCGATATCCAGAATGGCATCCCACATCGATTTGAATGCCTTCCCTGTTTTATCCGCCCAGGTCTCCAGTGTTCCCATGTTTTCTTTCAGGCGACGGGTCTGCTCATCAAAGCCTTTCGTGGCGATATCGTTCGCCGCCTGCAATGCCCCGGCCTCGTCTCCGGAACGCTGCAGCTGTGCAACATACGCAATCTGCTCTGCCGTCACGTTACGGAACTGGCGCGCCATCGCCATCAGTCCCGACGTCGGGTCAGTGGTCAGCTTCCCGAAGGCTTCAGCGACTTTATCCACCTCCACACCGGATGCAGACGCAAAACGCGCGACACTCTGGTTGATGGCATCAAACTGTTCACCACCACGCACACCGGCATTCACCAGGGCTGCCAGTGACTCTCTCGCCTGGTTAAACGTCAGCCCTGCTGCCTGCCCGGCTCTTGAGAGAGTCAGCATACGATCGGCAGTCAGTCCGGACTGATTACCGGAAAGAACCAGGGTTTTATTAAACGCTGAAAGCGTGGAATCTCCCTGGTACCAGGCGTACACCAGCGCACCTGTCGCCACCGCCAGCGAGGTGACCCCGACCATCGGCAGGGTGATCGCACCGGCGAGCCCCCTGAACATGGGGATCATCCCGCCGAAGGAGTCCTTCACCTGACCGCCCTGTTGCAGCAGGATCAGCCAGGGATTCTGACCACCGGCAAGCTGCGTGGCGATATCCGTAAACTGTGCGGGCAGGGTTCGCATGGCCGCTTTATACTGCCCGACGGAAATCCCGGCTTTTTGTGCAGCCAGCGCCTGGCGGCTCAGGCCCTGTTCAACAGCACTGGCGGTTTTTCTGGCGTCGGTATCCAGACCTGAAAAATGACGCCTTACCCGGCTCATCTGCTCATCGAAACGGACAGCATCCAGACTCAGGTCAATAACAAGATCACCAACCGGCTGGGACATATCTCACACCTCCCGGAATCCCCGCTGAAGCCATCATTAATGCGGCATCATCCACCATGACATCCGCCACATCCGCAGACGATAAAATATCGCGCCCTCCGTCCCCACCGAACCGGACGCCTCCGGCAAGTCCTGCCGCTTTCCGCATCAGCATTTTGTCCTCATCCGGCCTCTCCACCTGCTCTTCCTCATGCCGGGGGACAAGCAGACTGAAATCAGAGGGATGCATATCCGGATCGCAAAAAAACAGGCTGAGTACAGCGTACGTCAGCCCGGAAAAATGCATATCCAGCTGGGTATCCTGAAAATAATGCGTGCGGTAAAAACGGTGCCAGTCGGCATATTCGGTGGATGTCATCCCGGCAAGCATGGCGCGCCAGTCGGGTCTCCCCATCTCACGCGCCAGTCTGAGGGCAAAGTTCAGCTCGCCGTCGAAGACTTTCCCGCAGAAAAATCATCATCAGTCAGCGTGTTATTTTTCGCCACTTCAGTAATATCAGTATCCGGACGAACAGCTTCGATCATCCCGGACAGGCACAACACCACGTCTTCCGCCCGGGCAATGGCATCGGCAGGCCAGGTGGTGAGCACTTCCTGCTCTATCTTCATCACGGCCTCATTCATTGACGGTGACTGCGTTTTCTGTGGATGGTTATGCCACAGGGACATCGCCACCAGAAACGCGCCGGTTCTGACGAGATCTTCCACGCTTACCTGCAGGTTGCCGCAGGATTCTGCCTGTTCTGCACGCCGTTTCAGGAGGGCAAGATGCTCGATACGCTGCAGCGCAGACAATTCGGAAAGCGTGACAGACACACCGTTATATTCAAATTGTTCTGTTTTCAGAAACATGTATTACCTCCGTTTACCCTGCAGCGCCCGCTTCAGTAACGGTGACTTCAGCCACTGCGGCGAACTGACCATTTCCGCTCACCACAGGGATCTGCACCTTACCTGTCGCCACGCCGTTTACCGTAATTGTCATATCTTTCACACTAATGGTGGCTTTCGACGGATCGGCGGAAACCGCTCTGAACGTCTTGTCGGTTGCACTTTCCGGCTCAAAAGAAACCGTCAGGGTGGTTGTTTTCCCTTTTGCCACCGTACCGGATGTCGGCGTCACCTTAATCGCACTGACCGGCGTAATTTTGCTGCGTTCTTCCGCTACAGAAGGTTTACCCACGTTAGTGACTTTCACCGTGCGGGTGATCACTTCTTTCGCCGTCACGGCCTTACCGATACTGCTGACCCAGCCACGAAACACATCCACCGTGCCATTCGGAAAACGGATTTTATAGGCCCGGACATCGCCGCTTTCAAACCAGCCTATAAGCCCTTTCTGGCCTTCCTCTCCCGGTTTCCAGGCCAGCGTAAAACTGGTATCACCTGCAGATTTCTGCCCCTGCCCGGTCGCGGTCCAGTCCGCGTCTTCATCATCCAGGTAGTTATCATCGTAGGATTCTGCCGTCATCTCGCCCGGCGTCAGATCCTTCACCTTAGCCAGTCGCTGCCAGTCATCGTCTGACAACGGGTTTGCATAAGCATCACCCTTGCCGTTGTAAACCCACAGAGTGGTACCGGCACCTTTTACCGGCTCAAGGGGATTTGGTGTTGCCATATCGTCCTCACATCTCGTATGTAATGGAATAAGTCAGATCTGCAGAGCTCCATAACGCCATATCGTCATCACGACGATACTCATAGCCCTGCGTAACCATCGTGGTAATCAGTCCTGCCAGTGCAGGGATCGCAGTCATCGCCGGATAAATCCGGCTTTCCATCCACTGATCGAGCTCCGAATCAGGTACCTGTGCCGGTAAAAACACCTCAATATGCAGTGTGGCCCGCCAGGTATCTGCATCCAGCTCTTCACCGGTATACTCTGCATCCGTCAGATAAACCGCGATCGCAGGAAAATCCTCTTCGTCAAAAACAACGGGGCGACCATCAAACAGCGTCGCCCCGTGTTCATGCTGCTCGAGTGCATCCAGCACTGCGGCACGAATGTCAGTGTGTTTCATCGTTTTATCGCAATCCTCAGTTGTTGTTTCAGCGCGTATGCCAGTTCTTTAGGCAGGCGTTCACGCCGGATACGGTCAACATTCTCATCAAATGCCTGTTTCAGTGGGGCCGCCATCGGGATTTTCACCACCTGAATGGGAAGGCGATTACGCTTTTTCCTTCCCTTGTCGTCATTGCCCTCCTCATATCTGGCCTGGGGAAGACGTTGCATAACATGCCAGCGCCCATTATTTAATCGCTGGATAAATGCCCGCTGATAACGATGCTGACCGGCTTTGAGTATGCTGTTCGGACGACGCCCCAGCATTCTGATCCCCAGCTTAATCACAGGGAGATCACCGCGGTTAACGATAATTCTGGCATTCGGATTTCTGACCGTCGCCCGTTTCAGTCTGGACCGTTCCTTTACCAGTTTCCGTCTCACCCTGGTTTCCCGGGCAACCTGTGACGAAGACTGATTAATCGCCGTTGTGGCCACGCGGTTAATGGTCATTGCAGAAGCAGCCGGAATGGCGTTTTTACGAACCCGGCTCAGATTGTCAATCGCCTGATCAAGCCCTTTTATCGCCATAATTCACCCTGCGTTTATCGTCGCCGGTTAACTGCGGGTGGTTGCCCACGGTTGAGCCAGAGATAACAGCTGCCCCCGTCATCCGGAGAAACACGATCCACCCAGAATGTCTCACCATTAATGGTCAGCGTGTCACCACGCCGCACGGCACGAACCGTATCCGTCCGCACAAATAATGACGGGCTGCTTCCTTCAATACGGACCCCGCCACCGGCAAACCCCAGCGACTCCGGATCGTCAAAAACCCCCTGAACTTCGCTGCCACACTGTGCCCCCGAGGTGAACTGCGCACAGAGCCCCATCACTTCAACGATCGTACTGTCTACCCCGGCGAGGGCAGCATCAAAGGCATTCTGAAAATCACGCATATTCAGCCGTTCCGTGCTGTATCATGGCCGTTGCCAGTGATGATGGCACCAGAACACGCATACCCCGTAACGCCAGCTCAACGGGACGACCTGTCTCCGGGCAATACCCCATTACTTGCAGGCACTTCCGTACCCGGACGGCTTTAACATCATCCGGAGCATCCGTGTTGTTCAACTGCTCACCATCGTCTGTGTGATTTTGATCAGCCCCGCTCTCATCAGAGTGCATAATGCCCTCCGGGGAAACAGCAAGCTCCTCTTCCCACTCAGACACACGTTGCGCAATATCCGCAGCACTCCCCGACATATCCGCCTCGCGCCCCAGCAGGCCAGCCAGTTGACGAAGACGATTCAGATTTTCTTCTTTTGTTGCCATCTCAGCCTCCTGTGAAAAAAGACACGGGGGCATTTCGCCCCCGCTCACGGATTATTTCACCTGCACCACCACAAACTCATCCGGATCCGGCAGCACCATCAGCGGTGCGGACTGCGTCATGGTGAATTCACGGGCCGGATCGCCCACAGTCAGCCAGTGTTTCGGATAACGGGAAGAGGCCACCACACCTTCGGACAACGCCTGCGCATCCTGAATGGCACCATAGCAACGAATGCCCTCTGCTGCCGTATTCCCCAGGACCAGTGTGCCCACCGGCAGATAACGTTTTTCGGTACCGTCGTCTGCCACATAAGACGTTTTCGCCACCACAATGGCCAGATCACCGTAATACCCTTTGAAAGACACCACCGCTCCCAGGTCTTTCACTGCCGTTTCGAGTTGTGAATTTGAGCCGCGACGGGTATCCAGTTTTTCGCGGAACAGCTTAAAGCCATTCAGCAGACGCCAGACCGTACCGTCCATAATGGCAATATTCACAAGACCGCTGGCCTGATCGCAGTAAAGGTCAATATCATGCGTCGGATCAAACGTATCACGGTCCTGCTCAGACCATTTTTTACCGTCGGCCTGCTCAATGTTATTTCCTTCAGAGCGTCCAAAATCCACCTCGACCGTGTCAAACTGTTCCCCTTCCATGGTGTATTTGCCATACAGCACGGCATTCACCGCCTGCATTTCTTCCACCTGGACAATAGCGTGCTCTTCCTGTTTGAGGTTATCGGTAATGATACGCAGACGACGGTAGGCCGGGTCGTTCAGCTGAGCCGGATCTTCACCAGGAAGGCGCTCAACCGCCTGCTGGTAATTAAATTCGTGTTTGGGCTTGACGTAGCCCGGACGTAACACGCGGGTTTCACCACCGCGATGGCGAAGCACTTTTCCTTCAACGATCGGGGAGACATAGGCCGCCACCGGCGTTTTTCCGGTAATTTTGTCCAGCATCACCTCTTCGGTGTGGAAATTCACCGTACGGCGGAAAAACAGCTCCAGAAACAGCGCACGGAATTTAACTTTTTGTTCGGTATAACCGAGTAACTGGCGGGTCGTAAACAATCCCATAAATCAGTTCCTTTCATTAAGAAATCAGTCAGGCCAACGCGGTGGCCTGATAACGTGTTACGGCAGCGCCGCGTGACTCAGGGCACTGCCGGTAAAGGCGTTGGCCTTTTTGTGTTCATCCACACTTTCAGGCCAGCGGATTGCCTCCGTCGCAAAGGTCCCCGACTTGTAATACGTCAGCACCGCCTCTGTGCCTTCAAGCGGCAGTACCAGTATGCCAACCGCACTACCGGCTTTCTGTCCGTCCCAGACCACCAGTTTCCCGGTGGCCCCATCCAGCATCAGGGGTGTCAGTGCCGGTGTTGCCGAGGAAATCCCGCTGCTGCCTGTGGCGGTGTGAGCCGGATCATTACCGGCAAAAATACGTACTTCCGCACGCTGTTCAGTGATGGTTTTCGTCACCATATTGTTAAAACCTCGTATTGATGTTCAGCACTGACTTCATGGCATGGCCATGAGCATTTTCACGTCCGCATCACCGTCTTCTGACGCCTGTGACACGCCCCCCTGGACCGCAGCCGGTGAATGGTTCGCCATGAAATGTTCAAACAGGGCGGTTGTGGATGCAGAGACCGGTTCTGCCTTACCTGATCCCGCAGCCAGCACAGCCCGGGCGCTCTCCACGGTCATTCCCGGGCAGGCAGCCAGCTGTTCAGCCTGCGCCTCAGCCCCTTTTGCCTCATCCAGTGCCATGATCTGATCACGGAGTGATGGTCCGGCATTCGCCTGCGGTGAAGCAGCCAGGATCGGGCGGGCTTTTTCCACCGTCATCTCCGGCATCGCCGCCAGCGTTACTGCCAGTTGTTCACGACCGTTCGCTTCTTCACACGCCATAATGCGATCGGCTTCACTCTGCGCGGATGCCACCGGCTGCTGCGGTGCCGCCGCGGCCAGAATCGCCCGGGCCTGTTCAACGCTCATGCCCTGTTGCCCTGCCAGCATCGTGGCAAGCTGTTCACGTCCTTTCGCTTCCTGGCATGTCAGGATCCCCATCACTCGCTGGTTCTCCTGCACGGCGGCTTCCGTTGCAGTTAATTGCGGCATAGTGCCTCCTCTGACATTACTGTTCAGCGCCGTGGCCATCACACTGATGGCATCCGACGCATTGATTAATTCATCCGCCAGCCCGGCCTCAATGCCGGACTGACCTTCAAAAACGGCGGCCTCTGTTCCCGTGACCGCATCCACAGACAACCCGGTATACATCGCCACTTTTTCGGCAAACATCCGGTGCGCCGCATCAATCCGCTGCTGCATATCCTGGCGAACCTCTGCCGGCAACGCTTCAAACTGATTGCCATCCACCTTGTGCGCCCCGGCATAAATCAGCGTGATATCCACACCGGCCTGCGCCAGATGACCGGCATAGCTGACATGGCTCATCATCACGCCAATGGAGCCGATACGGGATGTCTGGGTAACCAGCCGTCGGGAGCAGGCCGACGCCAGCAGCATGGCTGCAGAACAGGCCGTGTCATTGCACAGTGCCCAGACCGGCTTCTGCTGACGGAGGCGGTAAATCATGTCAGCGCAGTCAAACGCGCCGGCGGCCTGCCCGCCCGGACTGTCAATGTCCAGCAGTATGCCCCGCACCTGGCTATCTGCCATTGCCTGCTGAAGACAGGCGACAATGCCGTCATAGCCAGTCATTCCGGAAAATGGCCGCATCCCCCCCAGCCGGTGCACCAGCGTGCCGCTCACCGGCAGTACCGCAATACCGTTCACCACCCGGTAAACACGGGCCGGTCGTTTACCTCCGGCCATGTACTCGTCCGTTTCAGCCAGCATTCCGGGAGCATCAAGCTGTACCTGCTGTTGTGGTACCGAAAGACTTGCTGCCCCCATCTCGCGCCCGAGCGCGCAAAAGAAAACCCGCGCATAGGCGGGTTCCAGAAGCAGCGGTTCATTGAATGCTGCGGCAATAATGTGTGAAAGATTACGTCTCACGTGGTGTTGTCTCCTCTTCCGGCCTGCGACTCTCCGCTATCTGCTGCTGATACGCCTGCGCTATCCACACCGGACGTGAGAGTCCGGCTTTTTCCCGCTCTGCAGATTCCCTGACCTGCTGGCGGAAAATGTCCTGATAATCCTCGCCCATCAGCGCCAGCTCTTTCTCATACGTGCTCAGTCCGGCCTCAATGCGCATCACTGACTCCTGAACCTCCTTGAGCCCGTCAATGGCCATTCTTCCGGCTCCAATCCACTCAGCCCGTGACCAGGCTGATCGCGCCTGATAAAAATCAAAACGTGCCCGTGGCGGACGAATAATCCCCCGAAGAAGTGCCTCTTCCAGCCAGCAGGAAAACATCTGCGTGGCCAGCCGGGACGCAATAAATTTTCGCCGCCCCATAAAATAGCGCCACGACTCATTGGCGGATGCGCGGGCACTTGAATAACTGACCTTCGAGTAATCACGGGACAACTGTTCGTAGGAAACGCCAAGACCGGCGGCGATATACCGCAGCAGCGCCTGTTCAAGCGCCGAAAATCCATTGTCTGAATCCTGCGCGGTCTGAAGTTTCAGATCATCACCGGGGAAAAGGTGCGGAATTTTGACACCGCCCAGCGTCACGCTATTCGTGTCATACCAGGTGGAGAACTTATCCAGAATATTAATAAGCGGATTATCCTTCTGCCCCTGCGGCGCACCGGCGATATATTCAAAGGCCTTTTCGGTATCAAGTTCACTTTCAATCGTCGCTGCATACATCGCCTTCACTATGGCCGACTGAAGCTGTGTTGCCTGCAGGGAATCGAGCATCTTCAGCCGTTCCATGACGCTGTAAAACTGATTAGCCCCACGGGTCTGCCCGTCCTCCACCGGCTCGAAAATATGCAGCATGGCCGGACGCCCGGTGGGAAGTTCACGCGGGATCCGTTCCCATCGTCCACTACCAGAGAACGGAAAATCGTCCTCACAAATATGGTACGCGACGGCACGGCCATATCGATCGACCTCCACACCGGCCCGCAGAAAACGGTTCCCCATACCGTGTCCAGGCGTGTCCACCCGTTTCGGACTCACGGCTTTAAAACGCGTACGGAATAACTGCGTGGTTTCCGTATCCCAGACCGGCTGCACAAAGATTTCGCCGTTAAACGCATGAACGCCCACACCTTCACGGATAAATTCCGTGAACGTGCGTTTTCCTTCCACGTCGATCTCGCCAAACATCCCTTCGGCGTATTCCGACCAGGCCGCCTCCACCTCATCGACAAAGCTTTTTGCTGCGGTCTCCCGCATCCCCAGCCAGCGCCAGTTCGGACGGTAGCTGATCAGAAACATATGCCCGACAATGTGATCCTTATGCAGAGCCACCGCATTAGCCGCTATTCCGTTATTGCGCACCAGATCATCTGCCCGGGCATTCCCCAGACGCAACGCGGGTAGCAGGGCCGCATCGGCACTCTGCGCCGGTGGCAACCACTCAGCCATTTGCCCGCCAAATCCTGCACCGCCCCCGTTGTAGCTGAGACTCTCACGAAGCGGAACGCCGTTCACATCAATCAGGACAGGCGTTCGTTTCATAACCTCACTCCCAGCGGACGACGGCGACGCCGGGTTGTCCCCAGTACCGACTCCGCATCATTGATCGCCCGGTTAAGCTCATCCAGAGAAGCCGCCGTATATTCAATTCTGCGACCATCTTTCTGGACAGACACCACCCGTTTACCGGTTAATAAATCAAGGCGCGCCTGACGCAGCGCCTGCAGTTCAGCGACTGTAACCATTCACTCCTCCGGACAGCTTCGCTGCCAGTTCTTTAAGGGTTGGCCGGGTCGTCTCTTCTTCCCGGGATTTTGCCAGTACAGCCAGATCAAGCTGCCAGCGTTGCACGGACACACGTAATGCCGCGTAGGCACACACCAGGCAGTCCAGCGCTTCGTTACGCCGCTTTTTGTTATCCCACAGCAGACGCATCTTTCCTTTTTCCCACTTCTCCACAAGCTCTTCCGCGACCAGTTGCTGCGCCTCTGTCTGCGAAAAAATCTCCGGATCATCAGGAAAACGGATGGCATACGACGTGGCTTCATCCACAGGCGTGGGATCGGCTTTCATACGGGCATAGAGAATTTCTTTTGCGGTGTCCGTCCCCACTTCACACAGATACACGCCCCGCTGATTGCGGGTTTTTGGCATGGTGATCACCGGCTTGCCATAGACAGATGCGCCTTTTACCGGCAGCACCCGGAAAACACCGTGTTTTTTTGACCTCTGATAAACGATTTCGCCATCGATCCCCCCGATGTCCCAGCAGACACGGGAAATAGTCATTTCGGTTCCGTCTGCATGGCGGTATTTTTTGTTGATCGCCGCATCCACACGTAACAGCGTCTCTTCCTCATCGGGACGCCCCATAATGATGATTTTATCCACCAGAAAGGCTTCCTCTCCCGGAGCCCATCCCCAGACATACATCTCAAAACGGTTTCGCTGCGAGTCAATGCCCGCCGTCAGATAAACCACCCGGGCAGGCACCGCCGCCGTGTAACGCACAACCTTATCCATCAGTACCTGGTGATCGATTTTTTCGCCCACGGCCTCTTCCCAGGTCTCGCCCAGCGTGGTGTTCACAAAGGTTTTCAGGCCGTTGGGATCTTTCAGTGCATCCAGCCAGTCATAGACAATCTGTACCCAGGTGGTGAACGGACTGTACGCCGTCCAGATATGGAATGTGATGGAGCGCGGCGGCGGAATTTCATTATCCGCGGCGCTGAAAAATGTCAGACCGTCACGAGTCCACATGCCCGTGTTTTCACAGATCCACCGCCCGTTACTCTGGTCAAGCTCAGACTGATGGATCACACAGCCATGATGCTCACAAAGGTAGAAAACACTTTCTGGCTTATTCTTCTCCCACTTAAGACCGAAAGGCGAGGCATCATCGCCAAATTTCAGATACTGCTCCTCCCCACAGTGCGGACAGGGCACATAAAAACGCATGAAATGTGCCGACTCGTTAGCGGCTTTTTCGATCTGGCAGGAGCCTTTGATTTTAGGCGTCGAGCCGCGAATGGATTTTGGCCATACAGAGCCCTCAATACGTTTATCCCCCAGCAGGGTTGGCGAACCCTCTTTTTCAACATCCGGTTCGAACGAGGAAAGCTCGTCATAACAAACCACATCCACGGATTTTTCACGGTAGTTTTTTGCTGCCGCTCCCCCCAGACACCAGAAACCCACACCGGAGGAAAAACGCTTCAGGGTGAGCGTATTATCGCGGTGTTTTCTTCCGAACCATGGAGCCAGCTCCAGCAATGCAGGAACATCCCTTATCGTTGGCTCAACATGAGATTTCATAAAATCTTCAGCAGCTGAGTCCGTGGGCTGAAAAAGAAGGCTGTTGCGTGATTTATGCTCAATAAAATAAGCCTCCACTCCCAGCAACATCTTTGTATAACCAACACGGGCAGATTTAATCAGGTTAACAGTGCGAATCAAATCGTTGCCCATACAGTTCATGATGCCAACCTGAAACGGCAGTGTTTCCCACCGCCCCGGGGTATAAGACGACTCTTTAGGAAGGTAATAATGTTTATTGGCCCACTGAACTGTCGTCAGTGGAACAGGAATAATGAGAGATAAAAGCCCTGTAGCTATCGCACCGGCTGCATTAGCTGCCTTCTGTGCGTCTGAAATCATCGATCCACCCGCCCACGTTTTCACCGGCCTTAGCTGCAACATTGGAGGCTTTCGCGATTTCAGTTTTCACCACATCAAGGTGTGATGGTGAAATGTCCGGATATTTACGCTGTAATGTCAACGGCACACGCACAAGTATCCCCGAAATCTCCTGTGCCACACGTTGCAGAATGAAGGTAAACAGTTCAGTTTCCAGCACCACTCCGTCTTCACGGGCATTTTTCAGTTCCTGCGCATCTGCCTGCGCTTTTGTGAGCCGGTAGCGTTCATAGTCAATGGTGCCGGGTTGTAAATCTGACTCCGCTGCCGCACGCAAATCGGCCAGTTCTTTGCGGAGCTTTTCGTTTTCGATATCAGTTTCCCTCTGCGCATACCACTGAATTGCCATGGCAGTATCAAATACAGATTCAATGCCCTTACTGCCTTTGGAGACGCAAGGGAGCCCCTGAGACTGCCAGCGTTCAATCGTCCGCGGGTCCACGTTAAAAATTTCGGCAAGCCTCTTTTTATTAACCTTCATAGAACAACCCATTATCAAATACAAGGCCCGACATGAAAACGCCAGAAAAAGGCATTTTCGGACACTTTCATGTCGGACATTTATGAATGCAATATTAAAAAAAACAAAAAGTTATATTCGAGAAGTACCGACACGATTTTCCCTGAAAAATTTTCATAAATAGTGAAAAACCGCGAGGTCGCCGCCCCGTAACGGCCCGGATCGCCGGAAAGGACCCGCAAAAATGATAATGGTTATCATTTTCAATGTAGTCCAGTTTCTTCCACCATCGCACCGGACAGGCGACTATGAGGGGACAACGCCGCGCTCCGTTAACGCGGTAAACCCCGGTGTGTATCGTTTTTGATTATCCCCGCACACTCGCGCAGAGGAGTCTCCCGGTCGGGCTGCGGTCTCTGTTAATGCGGGGATACGGCGACAATACCGCGCATCAGCAAAACTTATTTCAGGCACTGAGTGCGGATATATTCCTGCGCCACTTCCAGCTGCTTCTGCATCAGCATCAACCGCTCTCTGAGAGTGAAATAATCCCGTTCAGCGGTGTCTGCCAGTCGGGGGCCGGTTGCATTATCCACGCCGGAGGTGGTGGGGGCTTCACGCACGGTACCGGGGCAGGTGGCGTTGATCCGCAGGCGCTTACGACCAGCGGCAACGTCAGCGCGCAGAGTTTCATTTTCAGCTCTCGCATCGGCTAATTCCCTCGAGTATCTGGCATCAAGTGCAGCAACATCACGCTGGCGCTGCTGCATATCAGTAATGGTTGCATTTGCCTGCTCCAGCTCACTGACTTTTTTATCGCGCTGCTCTTTGTAGGTTATGGCGTTATCACGGTAATGATTCAGCCCCAGACTAAGCGCACCGCAGGCCACCAGCAGGGCAATGATGACCACGCACAGTACGCGGTTCATTTCACCACCAGCGTATCTGACCGATGAAATAACCGGAGGCCATAATCACAAACACCAGCCAGATAAGAATGAACTTCCAGGTGGATAATTTTTCAGCCATCACTCGAATCTCCCGAATCAGTTTGCTAAAATCAAACACACTTTCTCCTTTGACTTTTCCAGAGTCAGGAAACACAAAACCCCGCTTGCAGCCAACAAACGGGGTTTTTACTTTTATTCACTTAGTTTTTGTCAGTTCGCAGGATTTCGTGTTATCCGTCCGTGTAAGCAAACCGCATTTTTCAGCAAAATATTCTGCTTATCTGTCGATACCCCAGCACGCCAGCGCGCTCTCCTGGTCACGACGGGATACCTGACCGTAGCAGTTGTTTGAACGAATACGGCAGTCTCTGCCACCGTCCTTAATCCACCAGCGAATCGCCTCACACGCTCCCCTGCGATCACCTGCATTAATTCGTTTATAAAACGTCGACGGGAAACACTTACCGGGACCAATGTTGTACGGACAGAATGACGCGATCCCCGCTTTCTGGGGTTCGCTCAATGGCACTTTGATGTTTTTCTCCACCCATGCCAGCGCCTTATCACGCTCAATGGCGTTAACCCGGTCGCATTTTTCCTTCGACAACTTCATGCCCGGAACGACAGGTTTGCCATCCACCAGGATGGCACCGCGGCAGATGGTCCAGATACCCGCGCCATCACGGTATGCCGTGGTGTGGTTACCTTCCTTTTCATCCAGAAACTGGTCGAGAATGTCAGGCGCAGGCGCACCAGCGGCAATCAGCGCCAGAACGGCAGCCGACAGGCCGTATCTGATTTTTGCGTTCATGGATATTTATCAGGATTTATCGGTTTCTGAGCCCTGGATATGTTTATCAGTTCCAGCCTGTTGCCTCAGGCTGCTAACAGGTCAATACAATCATGAGGATTATTTATGGACAATAACACCATTTCTCTACAGGAGTTGCTCGACAGCATTTCCAGGCTTCGGGAAGACGTGAATACCCTTACCGTCGCCTTCTCATATCTGGCATTCTCAATTCCAAGGGAACAGATGCAATCAACGCTGGCATCAATCCAGTTTGAATCATGCAATCCCAAATGGTCTCAGGAACAACAAGACTCTTTCAGGCGGCTTGCTGTATTACTGGATGAAAAATATGCTGGTAAAATTACCATTTCGGCGGACTCTTCAGAGAACCCGTAATTATTCCCGGTAGTTTTCCTCTGTAGGTTATCAACACATCCTGCGCCTCTAAAATTACGGGGCGCTTTTCCGGCGACTGCTCATCCCCTTCACATAACCCGGCAGCAACATCCAGGAAGACCTGTCTGATGCTCCTTCTGGCTGCTGCCTCATAAAACTCCAGCGCGGCACCTTCAACACGGTCCAGCGAGATGTCCAGGTCAAAAATTTCACCGTCAAAGCGTTTTTTGTCCCGTAACGCTAAAGTTACCGTAACTTTATTCTCAAAATTGCGGATCCCTTTCACAATCAGTTCATAGTTTTGAGTCATTGAATTACTCTCCCCGTGCAGCCTTACGACGGTCCTCTCTGATTTTGAAATACAGGTTAGTCAGATATGTCAGCAGCCCAAACAGCAGACTCCCCAGCACGCCTATTGCCGCCCACTGAGACGGGGAAACCCTGTCCAGCAACTGCAGGAACCAGTAGCCCGTTCCCACCGCTGACGTGGTGTATGACACACCTGTTGTGATTTTTTCCATCTGGTACATACCCCGTCTCCCGTTATCCGGAAGCTGACAACAATAAAAAAAGCCACCAGTTAAGTACTGATGGCTCTGATAACTCATGCAGGCATCTCAGACGACCCACTGACACTACCGGTGAGTTTAACGATACCTTCCATTTGACTGGCTCACTTTTTATGATGATGCTGGTGCATTTATCTCCAGCACCAGACTTTCTATCTCAACGCCATACGTTGCATTTTTGGTAATATCCG